>ERZ1026862.15-NODE-15-length-82500-cov-40.456207_pt1 | contig 82500 bp, 114 predicted proteins | sample MGYA00380161_ERZ1026862 | MGnify/ENA primary metagenome ERZ1026862 (study PRJEB33269, sample SAMEA4719797) | human gut metagenome | biome: human-associated habitat; feature: organic feature; material: feces | place: Cameroon | collected 2013-10 ... | reverse complement strand
TTCGTGAAATATAAACATTTTAAACAAGCCTTACTTTTTAAAGTGGGCTCAATAAGAAAGAAAAGAATAGATAAATATTTTGAAAGTACAGAAGATTTCAATACTCGCCCTGCCAGTGATGCTTGCAGGCTGCTCGGCCAGCAAATACGTGCAGGAAGGGGAGTATATATTAAATAAGGTGGAAGTGAAGAGCGACTCTGCAGCGTATGATGCAGGGGCGCTCAAACAGTATGTGCGCCAGAAAGAGAAGCCTAAACTCTTCTCGCTATTCCATAACCCGTTCAGCAAGAAACCTGTGGTGTATGATACCCTGCAGGCACAGCTCTCATGCCGCGACCTGCTCACTGCCATGCAGAACCAGGGATTCCTGCATGCAGGAGTAACGCTGCAGCCCGAAATTCATGGACAGGAAAAGACGGATAGCATCGCCGAAAAGAGCCGGAAAAAGGCCCCAAAGGTGGATGTAACCTATATGTTGCATCCCGGCGAACCATTCCATATAGGCAAGGTAGAGTATGATATAGAGGATAAGAACATCGAGCAGATACTGAAGCTCGATAATCCTGAAAACCAGAAGATTAAGCCGGGTATGAGATTCGCCGTGGATGCTCTGGATGCCGAGCGCAAACGCATCGCCAATCGACTGCTCGACGATGGATACTTCCGTTTCAATAAAGACTTCATACAGTTTTCTGCCTACACCATCGCCGGACAGAAAGATATCGCCGTGACCCTGAACCTGCTGAAGTATAAGGCAAGCAGCAATGCACCCGAAACCGACCATCCCCGTTACGAGATTCGCAACATCAGTTATCAGAGCAACGATAGTGACCGCATCCATCTGCGCCATCGTGTGCTGCTCAACGCCACTGCTCTGGAGGAGGGAAAGCCCTACAGTGCCTCTGCCCTGCAGCGAACCTACAATAACTTCGCCCGATTGCAGGCTGTGAAGTATACCAATATCAGATTCAGTGAAGTGGCTGGTAATGAAATTGATAGCGCATCGGTTAGTACATCGGAGATTCCATCGGACAGTACGATGAACCGGCTTCTCGACTGCCATATCCAAATCAGCACCAACAAGCCATCTACCATCTCCTTCCAGCCGGAAGGAACCAATACGGCAGGCGACTTGGGTGCGGCAGCTTCGCTCACCTATACCAACAGAAACCTCTTCAGGGGTAGCGAGCAGTTGAGCATCCAGTTGCGTGGAGCCTACGAGGCAATCACCGGACTGGAGGGCTATCAGGACCAGAACTATCAGGAGTATTCCGTAGAAGGAAAGGTGGTGTTCCCGAGATTCATGGCACCCTTCCTTTCGAGCAGTTTCAGAAAGAGGCAGACAGCCAACAGCGAGCTCTCCGTGAGCTGGGACCTTCAGAACCGTCCGGAATTCCATCGCCGCGTGTTCTCCACGGCATGGCGCTACCGCTGGACAGAACCCCGTCATCATCTTGCCTGGCGATTCGACCTGCTCGACCTCAACTATGTGTATATGCCTTGGATATCAGAGACTTTCAAGCGCGATTACCTGGATGATGTGGACAATAGAAATGCCATCCTGCGATATAACTACGAAGACCTTTTCATCATGAAGATGGGATTCGGACTCACGTATAGTGATGGGGTGGATGCCATCCGACTCAATGTGGAGTCTGCCGGAAATCTGCTCAGCGGATTCTCCAATACCCTGGGATTCAAGATTAATGCGCAGGGGCAGCGCACCTTTCTCAACATCGCCTATGCACAGTATGCCAAATTCGATTTCGACTATACCCACCTCATCCGTTTCGACGACCGCAATGCCCTGGCGCTGCATGCCGACCTGGGAGTGGCTTATCCTTACGGCAACAGCACCGTGCTGCCTTTCGAGAAGCGATATTTCTCGGGTGGAGCCAACTCGGTGAGAGGTTGGGGAGTAAGAGAACTGGGACCTGGCGGATACAAGGGCAATGACGGACGCATCGACTTCATCAACCAGACGGGTGACCTGAAGTTCGACCTGAATGCCGAGTATCGCACCTCGCTCTTCTGGAAGTTCGAGGGTGCCCTGTTTGTGGATGCGGGTAACATCTGGACGCTTCGCAACTATGCCGACCAGCCGAACGGTCAGTTTAAGATAGACAAATTCTATAAGCAGATAGCTGCGGCGTATGGTATGGGTATCCGATTGAATTTCGATTACTTCATCCTGCGTTTCGACATGGGTATGAAGGCAATCAATCCTGCCTACGAGAGTGGGGATGAGCATTGGGCGATTATTCATCCAAAGCTCAGTCGCGACTTCGCCTTCCACTTCGCGGTAGGTTTGCCGTTCTAATTAATAGTTTAAAGTTAATAGTTAATAGCAAAGGTTAGGAGTTTCAGCAGAGCATCTTTTAGTATTGATGCTTGCAGAAACTCCTAACTTTTTCAAGGCAATTTCTCCAGTTTGATTTTCCAAGCATTATTCTCCATACTCATCGGCAACTGGAACTCCGCCTCATCCACGAGGTGGGCTTCCTGCCCGATGCTATCCATCTGAAGGAAGTTGCGCACGGTGATGCTGGCAGTGGCACTCACCCCGTCATCGCCGAAAGTGATGTCGTTGATTTCCACGATGGCATCCTCCTCCTTCGCCCTCAGCCTTTCCACATCCGCCTTGTGCACGTTGCTGGCAGCATAGCGCAGCCAAGGTTCCGAACTGCGGGTGCAATACTTCAGGGTTTTCGGGAAATGCCAGTTGAAGTAGTAGGTGGCAAACGAGTCAACATCTGCCTCCAACTGATTATCGTCGCCTTCGTGACTTTGGCAGCCCGTAAGCCCGTAAAGACTTGTTGCTAGGGCTGCTACGGCGATTCCCATGCCTAATATCGGTTTCTTCATCATGTTTTCTATTTCTTAAAAATTCTATTTATTTGCTTATTTTGCGCACAAAGATAATAAAAAACTTTGTAATAAGAATCTTTTTTGTTAACTTTGCAGGTGAAAATAACAAAAAAAATGCTTAGATTCATATCCTTTGGCAGTGGAAGTAGCGGCAACAGTTACTATCTTTACACTGAGACGGATTCGATACTGATAGACGTTGGAGTGGGTATCAGAACGCTGAAAAAGCATTTCCATAACTATGGATTGCGATTTGAGGATGTGCACCACATCTTCGTCACGCACGACCATGCCGACCATGTGAAGTCGGTGGGAAGCCTCAGCTCCGATTATCATCTGCCAGTATATACAACCCGTAAAGTTCATGTAGGTATCGAGCGCAACTACTGCGTCCGAAAGAAGATTGCGCCCAATCACGTGCACGTCATCGAGAAGAGTGTGCCGCTGAATGTGGGCGAGTTCAAGATTACTCCGTTCGGGGTTCCCCACGACAGCACCGACAACGTGGGCTATTTCGTGGAGTGTGAGGGGGTGACGTTCTGCCTCATCACCGATGTGGGCCACATCACCGAGGAGATGCACGATTTCATCGGGCGCTCCAACTATCTGGTGATAGAGGCGAACCACAGCGAGGAGATGCTCCAGAAGGGACCGTATCCGCAGTATCTCAAGGATCGCATCCTGGGTCCCAACGGCCATTTGAGCAATGTGGCGTGCGGACAGGCGCTTGCCGATTATGCCTCTCCGGGTCTCCGCCATGTATGGCTCTGCCATCTCAGCGAGGAAAACAATCATCCCGAGTTGGCAAGAAAAACCGTGGAGCAGATTCTCAGAAGCAAGGGCATCATAGCCGGCAAGGACTTCGAACTGGAAGTGCTGAGACGGAAGACGCCTAGCGAGATTTATAAATTGGTGTAAATCATAATAGGGAGTTAAAGGAGTTAAGGAGTTAAAGGAGTTAAGACAATAGTCTTTTTGGCGTAGTTTTTAAACTAACAAGGCATACGTCTTAACTCCTTTAACTCCTTAACTCCTTTAACTCCTTCTTTTTATATTTTATCCAATGCCTGCTTGATATCATCCAGGATATCCTCTACATCCTCGATGCCCACTGAGAGTCGAATCAAGTCTGGTGCAATGCCTGCTTCCTTCAACTGCTCGTCAGAAAGCTGGCGATGGGTGTGGCTCGCAGGGTGGAGCACGCAGGTGCGGGCATCAGCCACATGGGTCACGATGTTGATCATATCCAATGAATCCATAAACTTGATGGCAGTCTCGCGGTCGCCCTTCAATCCGAAAGCGATGACGCCGCAGGTGCCATGAGGCATATACTTCTGGGCTAGGTCATAATACTCATCTCCCTTCAGTCCGCTATAGTGAACCCAAGCCACGCGGTCGTCGTTCTGCAGGAACTCAGCCACCTTCTGCGCATTCTCGCAATGCTGGCGCATGCGCAGGTGCAGACTCTGCAGACCCAGGTTGAGGATGAACGAGTTCATTGGCGCTGGGATGGAACCCAGGTCGCGCATCAGCTGAGCCACCAGCTTGGTGGTGTAACCCATTTTGCCGAAGGCCTTCACGTAAGTCAATCCGTGGTAGCTCTCGTCCGGAGTGCAGAGACCAGGGAATTTCTCGGCATTCGCCATCCAGTCGAAGTTGCCGCTATCCACAACCACGCCGCCTACCTGCGATGCGGTGCCATCCATATACTTGGTGGTAGAGTGGGTAACGATGTCTGCTCCCCATTCAAATGGACGACAGTTGATTGGAGTGGCAAAGGTGTTGTCCACGATGAGAGGCACCCCGTTCTTATGGGCGATGCGGGCAAACTTCTCGATGTCGAGCACAGCGCAACCAGGGTTGCTGATGGTTTCGCCAAACACCACCTTGGTGTTAGGGCGGAAAGCCTTCTGAATCTCCTCCTCGCTGGCATTAGGGTTTACGAAGGTGCACTCGATGCCCAGCTTCTTCAGGGTAACGCCGAAGAGGTTGAAGGTGCCGCCGTAAATCTCGTTAGAGGTAACGATGTGGTCGCCCGCCTCGCAGATGTTGAACACGGCGTAGAAGTTGGCAGCCTGTCCGCTAGATGTCAAAACGGCGCCCACGCCACCTTCGAGCTGAGCGATTTTCTTAGCCACGGCGTCGTTTGTAGGGTTCTGGAGTCGGGTATAGAAATATCCCTCCTTCTTCAGGTCGAAGAGCATCGCCATCTCTTCAGAGTTGTCGTATTTGAATGTAGTACTCTGATAGATAGGAACTTCTATCGGCTCTCCATTCTTTGGGGTATATCCACCCCTCACACATATAGTGTTTACTGATAGTTTCTTTGTTTTCATATTGTGTTAAAATTATACCTTACTTGCATATTACTTGCATTCTTACTTCTTTGCAAGCAAATCCATTAGCTGCTTGATTTGAGCATCCTTGTTCTCTACTTGCTTACGCAGGTCTGCCACTTGCTCACGCAACAGATTGATTTCGCTCTCTGAGGAGTCTCCAACTATCTGTTTGTTGTGGTGTGCGCTTTCTTCGTTCACCATATTTATATTAGACTCACGCTTGCCGAATACCCAATCACTAGGACGCACCAATGAATTCTCATCGAACATTTCTCCATCTGTATTCTCAAGCCATTCTTTTCTTACGCCAAGATGATAGCATATCTTTTGTACGTCAGTCTTTGTGTAATTGTTGCTTGCCATTTTCTTTTGGAGGTTTGACTGGTCTATATCGACTAGTTTGGCAAACTGCCTCATAGACTTACATCGACTAATATCGTACAGGGTCTTTAAATTTGTAGTGATATCGCTCATAATTCTTAATTTTTGTAATAAAACATATAAGTAAACCTCACTTATTGTAAAGAAAGGTTAAAATACCACATTCAGCCACAACTTTTTTGATGAAAAGTTTGGTTGTTTGAGGTAAAATGTGTACCTTTGCAATCGTTAATCAGTTACAACACTGATAGACGAAAAAGGTGGGACGGAGTTCAAAACACCGTCTAAGCTATTTATCTACTGCAAAGATAGTCATTTAACTTCGTTCCACCAAACTTTTTTGGTTAAATATAGTTATTTGAAGAAAAATAATGAAGATAGAATATAATCAGGAAGAGGTTCGTCAGAGGGTTGCAAAGGTTATAGAGTTGGGTAAATATAAGTCCGCAAGGTCGTTTTCGATTGATGTTGGTCTTGATTGCTCTAACCTATCAAAGATGCTAAGAGGTAAGCAGAATTTTACCAAGGCAGCTATGATGGCTATTTGCTCTAACCTGAAGGTTGATTTACAATGGCTCGCCTACGGAAAAGGTGATGCGCCTGTAATGATAGGTCAGGTAGATGACGCAACACAATTACGAATCGAAAAGGCAAGACTTGAAGAACGAGTACAATGCCTAGAAAACGAAAAAGCATTTCTGCAAAGGATGCTTGAAAAGTAATAGGAGAATAATAAAATGGCAACACCGAAGAAGAAAGTAGTGGTCGAAAAGATTGCTAAGAAATGGCTGTCAACTGATGAAGCTGCATCGTACATAGGTATGGGAAAATCATTCATCGTTGAATTGAGAAAGAGCGGAAAGCTACCACACTGCATGATAGGTCACTCTGCATTCTTCCTCGCAAGCGATATAGATAATCTGATTGAAAGCCATCGTGTATATTAGAGTTCTGTTGTATATTTATCACCAAGCGTGGTGAGGGCGAGTAAATGCTGATTCGTTTGTGCTCGCCCAATATGGTTTCGTAGCTCAGTTGGTCAGAGCGGTCGGCTGTTAACCGATAGGTCGCAGGTTCGAGTCCTGCCGTTACCGCAATTCTTTTTGATTCTGTTTAGTACTTTATGTGCAAATGGAAAATAAAAGAACAAGTTCTTTGACATATTGATAAAATGCACAGAATAGTATGCGCATATAAGAATTGTAGTAAAGGAGCGGCACTGGCACGCGGTGATATTACGAAAGGGTATGCGACATACGTAAGACTAGTAATTCTGTTATTGATGAAATTATCACCGATGAACTACCACGGAAATGATATTGGCATCCAGCCAAGCGAGAAGAATTGTCGTGGAAAGCAAAGGATAATGATGATTACAAAGATAGCAGTCTAGCCAACTCCATATAGGGGTTGAGTCAAAGAATGAGACTTTAACACTACTTTGAAGTTGAAATACTTCTCATGCTTTAATTAAATGGCAATAAAGAGATACTTGGTGTAATGGAAGCACAACCTACAACTGAAAGATACCATTCTTATCGTAGGAAAATATTGGTTCGAGTCCGATAGTATCTCCAATACGATTCAAAATGTTTTTCGAGAGTTTTACCTCTCGGTTGAGAAAGGTTTATTTACTTGTTTGATTGTTTATTATTATCAAAATCTGAATTGAAATACAGGAGAATGCAGTTCGTCTGTGAAGATAGGCTGCACAAATCGCAGGTTGGAGCAGTTGGTAGCTCGCTAGGTTCATATCCTAGAGGTCGCCAGTTCGAGTCTGGCACTCTGCAACACTCTTTTTTAGGTGATAAAAATTAAGGTTTATTAGTTATTATTATCGAAAGGCATATTATTCGTGAGAATGGTATGCTTTTAAAAGGTTCTATGGTGTAACGGTAGCACAAGAGATTTTGGTTCTCTTAGAGATTGTTCGATTCAGTCTAGAACTACTGTAATTTTTTTCATCTTTGTACTATTGTTTGTGAAAGTAGTAGTACGAAAACTGCTTAATTCGCACCTTTTTGGTGCTTGTTTTTATTTAGTATTAACTTTTATATCTCAACCGCTTGTGATAAGTCGTTGAGTTTTGCCCTTAAAGCAATTAGGTAATGCGCTACACATACGCAGATTTAATGCTCCGACCAGTATGTTGTAGAGAAGATGGCTCGATACCATCTAAGGGCGCAATGTATTATGTCATAAGATTAGATTTAAAATTAAACTGTTTTACTTGGCGGTCAGATTATTAAGTTAGTCTGCCGCCAAGGTTTTAGCAAGAAAGAAAGATGAAGGTAATATATAGTATAAAGGTTCACAGAGACAACTTGAAAACGCTGCAAGGTCTGAAATGCTTGCAGTCTGTTGATGTTGGTGAAGATGGTAAGTCAATTACTTGTCAGTTCAAAGACAACAAGACTAGAGGTTGTCTGATTGCTCATACAAATGATTGGCTCGTTGAGTTTGCTACAGGCGAATGGCAAAGGTTTAGCGATTCTGCCTATCATCAACTAGTTTGGAATCCTAGTAACGTATCTAAGGAGTATTAGTTATGGTTAGGGTAATGCAACATAAGTATTTGGCTCGTGACGGAACTGAATACGATAGTAGGGAAGAATATCTGTATCACCAAATTCTCCTTGCCGACAAACGAGTTTCTTGTATTCACCGACAAGTAAAACTCAGCATATTCAAATCCCTTTATATGCTTGTACCGAAACAACTCAAAACAAAGGTTCGGTATGACAAAAAGCTGATGGTTAGCGGTCATAGCTATAAACCAGACTTCATATTTTGGGAAGATGGAAAGTTGATTGTATGTGATGTTAAATCAAAGTACACCCATTCTCTTAGGGAGTTTAGAATAACTGCCAAAGGGTGTATCAATAAGATTGTAGCACACAACAAGAAACGTCATAATGGTGAGCCGTTTGTGGTTTTTCGTGAAGCTGTTCATATCAAGAAGAATGAATGGAAGATAATCGACTACCCTCCTGACGGAAACTGTTATTGTGAGATTTAATTTCATTCATAATTTATTTAAAATTTTAGTTAGTTAATAAAACTGCCCCTACGCCGACTTCGGTTGTCGTAGAATAGGATGTGGAGTTGCTCATTGGGCAAGAGCGTGAATTGGGAGCGCACTGCAAGAGGAAATAAAACCTCTCGTAAGTTTGGCAGGTGGTGCGTCTTTTGAAACCTAGGAGACGAAGCATCCTTTTAAAAACAGTTTAATATGAAACATACCATTGATGATATTGATTTGAAGATAGAACCTGAGTTCAGAATGCTTCACAATAGAGTAGGTGTATTTAATACACACTTTCAAAACTTCAAGATGGCAGGAATCCCGAAAGCTCAATTAATCATTGCAGACCCTCCGTACAACCTCGGTGTTAACGCTTATGCAAGCAATCCGTCTTGGTACAAGGATGGAGATAATAAAAATGGTGAAAGTGAACTTGCAGGTGAGGAGTTTTTTGATACAGACAAAGATTTCCGTCCTGCTGAGTTCATGCATTTTTGCTCACAAATGTTGCGACCAGAGCCAAAAGAAAAAGGTAAAGCACCTTGTATGATTATATTTTGTGGTTGGGAGCAACAATTCTATTATAAGGAGTTAGGCGAGCGGTACGGATTCAAGGGGTGTATTCCTTTGGTGTTCCGAAAGAATTATTCGGCGCAGGTATTGAAAGCCAATATGAAGGTTGTCGGTAACTGTGAATATGGCTTGATACTCTATCGTGACAAGCTACCTAAGTTTAATAACCACGGAGAAATGGTTATGAACTGTATGGAATTTCCGAGAGATTTAGGTATGCCACGTAGTCACCCGACACAAAAACCTATTCCGCTTCTGAAAAAGTTGATAGGCTTATTTACAGACCCCGATGATGTTGTTATCGACCCTACGGCAGGTAGTTGCAGTAGTATTGTTGCTGCCGCATCAATGCAACGTAAGGCTTATGGATTTGAGATTAAGAAGCAAATATACACGCAGGGCGTTGAAAATATGAAGAAATATGTTAGCAACGATTTGTTTGAGGTGTCTCCGCAACTTGAAAAGCGGAAACAATACACACAAGCAAGTTTATTCTAATTTTGCGCATGATAGAGTTAAATAGAATATACAACGAGGATTGCCTGGTTGGAATGGTGAGGATTCCAAATGCAAGCGTAGATTGTATTATCTGTGATTTGCCGTATGGCACGACCAAGAATGCATGGGATAGCGTTATTCCTCTTAATGACCTTTGGACTCATTATAACAGAATAATCAAAGAAAACGGTGCAATAATTTTGTTTTCTCAAATGCCTTTTGCCGCCGTGCTCGCCTGTAGTAACTTGAATGATTTTAAGTACGAAATTGTATGGCAAAAAGAAAATGCTACTGGATTCTTAAATAGTAATTTTGCTCCTATGAAGATTCATGAAAATATTTTGGTATTTTCTAAATCTAGTGCTTGTTTTGTAAAAGATAAGAATTTGGCGATGATATACAATCCTCAGATGATACATGGATGCAAACATTATGTTAGTAATAAGACTGGAATATCATCTACAAATTACGACTACAAACATTCCAAGCCAATTACAACCATCAACAATGGAGAACGTTTCCCAAACGATATTATATTTTTCAAACGAGATAAAGAGAAGATTCATCCTACACAGAAACCAGTGGATTTAATTCGTTATCTCGTTAGGACTTATACCAATGTGGGGGGGGTGCGTTCTTGATAACTGTATGGGGAGTGGTACTACAGCAATTGCGTGCATCAGAGAGAAGCGAAATTTCATCGGCTTTGAACTGAACAAAGAATATTACGACAAGGCTTGCAAGCGCATTCAACTGGAAATGGCGCAGCCGAGCCTGTTTTGATTATGGGTATGTAGCTTTTCATTTGCCCTTATATATATGCAACTCACGTGAATCGGTGTGGTGGAACTTGCGTGAGGTTCACTATGTAATAGTCTGAGCACTGCACCGATTATTCTTTGGATATTATTTTCTTTCATAACCAAGTAGCCCACACCGATGATAGTGTTCCTTGGGCAAGAACGATAATGGTACACTGCTAGAAATAGTAGCACTCTTCAAATTTGGCGGCTATCATCGGTAACTGGAGATTGTGACCGTAGCGTATGGAATAGTACGGAACATACAAGAAACTAGGAGGCAGAACCCACAAAATAAAAAACTCTTATTATGACTGCTGACCGAAATCCACTTGGATGTTGCCAATCGATGAGGTTCGATTCCTCAAATCTCCACTTTTTAGAATAGGTCAATGTTTAACGAGCCAAGGCAGTTCCGACCGACCATCGGGGAATAGTCAATACAATCCTTGTAGGATTCATCACTTAAATTTTGCCAACTGCCGAGGCTCATTTTTACAAAGTATTGGAGGTGTATAATGGCGAGATTAACGCTTGAAGAATTACAGAAAGACCATTTGCTTTCACTTGATTTTGAGCACTTGAAAAGTATGGGCGTAAACGCTGATGATGTATGGGGATTCATTTGCAGAATATTAGATTTCTGTGATGATGAACATTTTAATAGTAAAGTCAAAAGTATGTTTTCAATGTACGTATCAGGTTACTTCGCCTGCTACAATAAATTTAATTTAGAAAAGATTAAAAAAGTTTTCAAATAATGAAAGGTATGTATTATATATGCTATCTTGTCGTTATGCTTGTTCTTGTTGTTGCTGCTGAAATAATCAACTTCGCAAGCAAGACAGTATGCGGCAAGAAAGTTATCAAGCGTTTTGAATTATGAGTATAATTTTATTTGCATTTGCTGCAACCGCTCTTATGTTTGCAGTCATTGGTGCAATAGCAAAGATGCTAGGTTGGGATAAAGAAGATTAGCAAAATGAGAAGCGAATCAAGGCGCAGTCAGCTCGACCACGAAAGATATATGAGAAATCGTGAAGAAAGACTGCAAAAGCAAAGAGATTATTACAGAGATAATACTGAACTTTGCAAGGCTAGCGTAAAGCGATGCCAAAAGAAAAGAGTTGAAAGAGAAAGAAAATTATTGTTTAATTAAATATTAGCTATTATGGCAAAAGACAAGATTAAATTGGTTTTTGAGATTGACCGCTTTAAGGTTATCGGTTGTGTCGCACGTAACTGTGAGACCAAGGAAGAGTACGATGAAATGATGAAAATCATTAATAGTACCGATGAGGTTGTTCGTAACGATGCAGAAGTCGAGAATACAAACTGTGTGCTGATTCTCGACCAGTTGTTGCACGACAACGAGAATTTGGCTCTTCGTAAACGTCTGGAGAGTGAGGATGAAACACATCACAATGGTGACGGTGATGATGACAACGATGGCGATGGCAACGTAAAGTGCATCGAAATCAAAGGCAATGTTGCCAAGGAGTTCTTTGATAAGATTGCATCTTTGGTTGGAGTAGGAAAGGATGGTGAGTAATGAGAGCAAGAACAGCATCTTGGTATGAGACTAGAATTAAGTACCAAAAGACATTGGAAGATGGCTCGGAGAAAGTAGTCAATGAACTGTATGTTGTTGATGCACTTTCTTGCACCGAGGCAGAAACATCTATCATTGAAGAAATGAGCTGCTATATTAGCGGTGATTCAGCAGTCACAAGCGCAAAGAAAACCAACTATGGTGAGATTTTCTTCTCTGACTTGGATGATGATGATAAGTGGTACAAGGCTCGCCTCTCCTTCATCACTATTGATGAGAAATCAAATAAGGAGAAGCGTTCTAACGTTACTTACTTGGTTCAGGCTAAATCGTTGGCACGTGCTCTTAGATACGTTGATGAAGTAATGGGGAAGTCAATGTTGGACTACGACATTGTAGGTCTCAACGAAACAAAGGTATTCGATGTGTTCCAAAAAAAATAAATATGGTTTGGAAAGATATACCTAATTGGGAAGGAATGTATCAAGCGTCAAATACTGGGCTTATAAAGAGCGTGGAAAGAAAGCTTGAAAATCAGCCTAATCATGCCAATAGGATTGTTAGAGAAAAATTGCTTAGTCAATGTAAAAACAAAGATGGATATTTACAAGTTAATCTTCATAAGAATGGGAAAAGTTATCCATATCGTGTACACAGACTCGTTGCTTTAACATTTTTACCAAACAAAGATAATCTCCCAGAGGTAAACCATAAGGATGGTGATAGGGAAAATAACAATGTCTTGAATTTGGAATGGTGTACTAGGCAATACAATAATGCATATTCTTTTCATGAATTAGGTCGCTCTGCTTGGTCAAAAGGTATTTTTGGCTCAAAACATCCATTGTCAAAGAAAATACAAATGATAAAAAATGGAGTTGTTGTGAGAGTTTTTACTGGCGTAAGACAAGCCGCAAGGGAATTAGGGTATACTCTTTCTGGTATAACAGCTTGCGCTAGTGGCAGAAGACCATCCTACAAAGGTTATCAATGGAAATATGAGTAGAATCAACAATCTTATAGCATCTATGCCGCCCAAAATGGCTAATTCAGTAATCCATCAACGCAAGTTACACGCTTGCTTGATGGAACTTACTACTAGTAAGTCTAGAGAAGTGGCGGCTAGAGCTATTTTTCTGAATTACCAAGATGGTGATGGCAGAAAGCTAGGCACGATTCCACATTATTACGAGAGACCAACAACTACTGGTTCGGTAATGGTGGAAACGTACTTTAGTTATATTGATAGAGTTCATTAAACGTTTCTGATATATGGCAAACAGTAAACTCGCAACTTTCTATAAAAGAAGCTGCCACGATTGTATTTTTCTCCAAGTCTGCAAAGACCCTAACGCAAGCTACAATGGTGATTACGTTTGCAAAGATTGGGAATGGAAATACGAGTGATTAATTTTTAAGATTTTAAACGTAAAATGAGTAATACACAAGTTGCGACACAACAAAACAATATGTCGCTCGGTGAGTTGATGCACTCACCTGCCGTAGTTGGAAAGCTCAACGAGGTTTGGAATAGCCCACAAATGGCTAATAGCTTTATGAGTTCGGTTATCAGCGTAGCTAATGGAAATCCGCAGCTTCGCAATGCTGAACCTATGAGTATTATCGGTGCTGCTATGGTTGCAGCAACTATGCAGTTACAAGTTATCCCTACACTGGGTCAATGCTATATCATTCCTTATGAAAAGAAAGCGCAGTTCCAAGTTGGTTACTTAGGATTGCTCCAACTTTGCCAACGAAGCGGTCAGTTTAAGAAAATTCTCGCTGCTCCTGTTCATGAAGGTGAATACGTGTCAGGCGATGAGTTCGATGAAGAGTATGTCTTCGATAAGAAACAAAAGAAGTCAGATAAGGTTATCGGTTATATGGCTAAGTTTGAGCTTCTCAATGGTTTCACGAAGGTTGCTTATTGGGATATTGACAAGGTGAAGGCTCACGCCACAAAGTTTAGCCAAGCTTTCAGAGCAGGTTTTAATTCTCCTTGGAAGTCTGACTTCGATGCAATGGCTCAGAAGACGGTTCTCAAATCCATCTTGAAGTTTGCTCCTAAATCAATCGAAATGCAGAATGCGGTTACTTTCGACCAATCGGTTATCAATACCAACACTTCTGATGTTCAAGATTTGGATATTGATGCTTTCGCTCCAGAGTATGTTGACAACATCGAAAGTGAGAAGAAAGAGAATATTGCTGCAAAGGCTGCTGAAGCTGCCAAGGCTGATGCCGCTAAGAAGGAGGAAAAGAAATGATTACCGACAATGTAGAACAACGGAGTTTGACGTGGTTCAGAAATAGGGTAGGTCACATCACAGGTTCTAAGGTTGCTGACCTTATGAAGTCTGGGCGCAAGAAAGACGAGGTTTTCTCAGATACAGCTAAATCGTATTTGTACCAAATCGCAGGTGAACGTCTTTTCAATCCCGATTTCTTGAACGATGATGATATATTCCAAGATTACATCGACCAAGTTTCCGTAAACACCAAGGCGATGCAGTGGGGTGCTGATATGGAAGACCAAGCAAAGGCTTGTTTCGTTCAGCTTAACGAGGGTGTAGAGATTGCGGAAGTTTCTTCTTGTAAGCACGACACAATCCCTTTCTTCGCTGCTTCACCTGATGGTGCAATCTATGGTCGTGATGGTGGTGATATTAAGATTATTGAGGTTAAATGCCCTAACATCAATACTTATATGAAGTATCGCACACTTATTCACGATGCTGCATCACTCAAAGAAGTTGAACCTAAGTACTACTGGCAGATGATGGCTGAAATGAGCTGCACTGGTGCTACAAGCGGTATATTCATTACATACTGCCCTTGGTTGTCTAAGCCTATTCATTGGGCTGAAATCGAGAGAAACGGAGACGATGTAACGCTTATGGAGGCTAGGGTTATGTTGGCAAATGAGTTTATTGACGAAATCATTAATATGTAATATGGAAGAAGTTTGGAAAGATATTCCCAAGTTTGAGAATTTTTATCAAATTAGCAATCTTGGTAGGATTCGTTCAAGATGGAGAAATAGACATTATAGCAAGTCTTATGATTATAAAATCATAAAAGGTTGTTATAGTTCAAAGAATGGATATATTTCTGTTTTCTTGCGAAATCTAAATGGGGAAACTAGGCATGAAACTATACATAGGCTGGTTGCCGAGGTATTTATTCCAAACACGGAAGGGAAGAAGTATATAGACCATATTGATACTGTAAGAACGAACAATAAAGCCACAAATCTTAGATGGGTAACGGCTAAAGAAAATAGCTTGAATCCCATTACTAGGCAAAGGCATTCTTGTTCAGCTTTTAAAACTGCTAAAAGAGGGAGCGAAAATAATAAAGCCGTAACTGTCTTTCAGTACGATTTGAATAAAAACTTTATCGCTTCGTTTTCATCTGCTATCGAGGCTTCCAGAAAGACGGGAGTAAGTTATCGTAAATTACTTCATAATATAGCAGGTGAACAAAATCAGGCGTGTGGTTATATATTTAGTAAAGAAAAATTTTAACAATGGCAGACATATACGGAAAAATCATAGCGGTGTTACCAACAAGAAGTGGAACATCCGCAAGAGGAACACAATGGAGTTCCCAAACTGCGGTTATCGAAACACACGAGCAGTACCCTAAGAGGGTTGCTTTCGATGTTCTTGGTGACAAAATCACAGAGTTTAACTTGCAGGTTGGTGAGGATGTAACAGTATCTTTCGACATCAACGCTAGAGAATATAATGGAAGATGGTTTAACTCGATAAACGCTTGGAACGTTATACGTCAGACACAGCAAGCTCCTGCACAAGGCGGTGGTTTTAGTGGTAATGTTCAGTCAGGCGCACAAGCGGCGCAACAAGCTATGGCAAGTTCCGCTAATGCTAATGGCGTGGCAAATCCTATGAATCCGCAAAATCCGTACCCACCAAGACAGCAACCAGCGCAACCACAAGGAGATTCTGATGACCTTCCATTTTGATGCAAAGGTAGAATTAATTAAACGAGCATTCAACGCTTATGTGGTTCAATCTGAAAAATGTGTTTGAGCTAGAAAAGTTTAGAGCAAAAGTAGTCGAGTTTGAAAGCAAAGGTGCTATGGTAGAACTGAAAGAGAAACGTGGACGTTCTTTAAATCAGAATGCCTACCTTCATTTGCTTCTATCTGCCTTTGCGCTTCAATACGGCTACACTCTAGATGAAGTTAAAACGCATTTCTATAAGCTAGTGGTGAACAAAGATATATTCCTCAGAGAAGGGATTGATAAATTTACAGGAGAATGCTATAAGTATCTCCGTTCTTCTGCCGACCTTACGAAAGACGAAATGAGCAAATCAATTTCTGATTTCAAATCGTTTGCAAAAGAAGAAGCTGGATTTGATTTTCCCGATTCTGATGAATATATCGCACTACTTCATATTCAGCATGATATTCAGCAAAACGAGCAATACTTGCAGTAGTATTGTGTAAAATACAATTTTAATACAATGGATTCTTTTAAGATTAGCAAAGAACAATATTGTGATTTAATGAAACTTGATAGGACAAATGCCGTAAACTTGTTCATTTATCTTCTCGCAAATGCAGACGATAACGGAACATTGATTGTTAGCATCCGCAAGATTTCGAGTGAACTATGTATTGGAGTGCAAACCGTAAGAACGTTGCTTAAACATTGGTATCTAACACACATACTAACACACCAAGTAACACACCAAGGTAGTGTAATAACTATTTGTGATATAAAAAGTTACAAAGGTAGAAAACGTGCTGCTAACACACCAAGTAACACACCTGCTAACACACAAAAAACTATCGAGGAACGAAAGAAAGATTTTGCAGAAAGTTTGAAACCTCACCTCGAAAAGTACGGAAAGGATATGTTGAATGATTTCTATCGGTACTGGACAGAAATGAATAATGGTGGAAAAAAGATGCGGTTTGAAATGGAGAAAGTGTTTCAAATTGCAAGCAGATTGGTTACGTGGAGCAATAACAACAAATATCATTATAAGAATACCAACAGCCTTCCTGTTGGTATGAATTTACAGAATAGTAAATCTAAAGATTACGAAAAAGGGCTTGATAGATGGAACAAATAGATAGCGAATATTTCAAAAACCTTGTATCTCAAATGCGAGATACTGGTTATCCGCAAGAAATTGACAGGGTTCAAATAAACATTCCTAACGCAGAAAAACGTTTGCGTGGCGGCTTGCAGTATGTAGTCAATATGAAGTCTGGGTGCAACGCTGAATGGAACGAACACAATTACCGACCTATTGTTGATTGGATGACAGACAACAAAGGAAAAGGGTTATTGATGTTCGGCGGTTGCGGATTGGGCAAGTCGGTAATCGGCATGTATATCCTTCCTCTCCTTATTAAGGACGTACATAAAAAGGTGGTAAATATCTTCAGCGCACAAGAGTTGAACCAAAAAATTGATGACATTCTTAAGCTCCACATTATTTATGTAGATGATATCGGTACTGAGGATAATCTCAATTCCTATGGAAACAAGCGTATTCCGTTTGCAGAGCTTTGTGATGCAGCCGAGAAGAAAGGGAAATTGCTTATCCTTACCACAAACCTCAGTATTGATGAGCTTACTCAGAGATACGGAGATAGGGTTGTTGATAGACTGATAGCGACAACAAAGGCAGTTCCTTTTGTTGGTGATTCTTTAAGAAAGTAATTATGGCGGACGTAAGTAAAATGGCAGAGGAATGGCTCAGCGAGCATCCTGATGCGACAAAGAAAGAAATATGGTTAGCTGGTTATTGGAAATCTACCGATAACTGGTGCAATAGAACCAAGTAAATTTTAGAATTATGGCAGAAAGAAAAGATAGAATCGCAGAAGTGACTAACGCTACCACCAAGCAAGCGGTAGTGTTCATTGGCATCTACTCCTGGGTTATCGTGAGAAACCTGGGAAGAACAATCAATAAGGCAGTACACAAGCTGCCCTGGTTGTTCATCGTGATAACGGTAGTAATATCATTCATCGTTAGCTTCGTCTTTATATCTAAGGCTAGAGCAGAGCGAGATAGCTACAATCAGAAACTGGTACGCGCAACACAGCAGCTTGATAGCTTCTATGCTGCATTCGGGAACATCAAATCAAAGTAATATACAATGAAAAGATACAAACATACAATTATTATGATTCTGCTCATCATTGCAGCAGCTATCGCAGGTTACGGATTCCTCTGCTTCATGGTTGAACATATTTTCCTTTCGCTCCTGATGGTCTTCTGTATCAGTTGCGCATTGGCAGTAGAGAGGGAGGTGTAAGATATGGAGATTTGGAAACCAACCCCTATGGCAGGTGTCAAGTGGCTTATTCCGAGGATGTACACTTTCGATGATAAGTCGCAGTACAAGACGTACAAGATACCTTGCAAGTATAAATACTCTACAGTAGAGGTCAATGCAATCCTTCGCAAGGTCAAGACGTTCCTAGCAACGTATGTATATATCCCTTGCGTCATCTCCGATTGGTACTTAGCCAAGCTTCAGGGGGTGATGGAACACAAGAAACTCTATCGCTTCGAGGCGAAGAGAAACCTTGAGGAAATCAAGTCGATAGTGCGGAAAATCATCAACTGGTTCGAGTTCGACTTCTGTAATGCCGACTACTTCGACGAGCTTTCTCTGTCTTACATTGATGCCGTATCTCCAGATATGGAGAAGTTTCAGAAGTTGATAGAGGTCAAGCTCGCTAATCTTGGGCACAAGAACGTCAGTATACCTGCATTGTCTTACATCTGCTTCCAAATGCTTTGCGAGGGATTCGTGAACTACAATGCAATAATGAGTGGAGCAAAGACTGACTACGATTTCGACTTCACAGAACTGTTTCATTATCTCTGCCCAGAGCTCGCTTCCGAGAAAGCAAAGAAGTTTATGGTGTCAAGAGGTCTCTCCGAGGAGTTCGTCTTGAAGTTCAACGAAAAGAAAGAGGTAACTGAGATGTTCGCCAACATCGAGCGTATCTTCATCGACCAAAAGATGCAGAAGAATGCCGCCAAGTCTGCGTTCGATACATTGGACGAGGAAACTAAAGCCAGTATGCTTTCTGGTGGCGATGTGATTGAGAAAACGCTCAACGAGATTGAAACTAACAACTTAAAGAAGAAACAAAATGAAAAAGATTCCAAAACTTTACACAAAGAACAGTAAAGGTCGCTATCAGGAATACAAGATTCCTGACCTTGATATATCGAAGACGTTTTATCGTAAGATAAATGGAAAGTATGAGCCTGTTAGTATGCTCTCGTATAGTCCTCTAGAAGAGGGTATATGGGTAGTCACTCGCGAAAGTTCGACAATAGAGCATATCCGTGGCACTTACCTTCGTGAGTGCTTTCATCTTGATAAGGCTGCCGACATTGAGCGTTTTCCTCTGTCTAAGATGGGGCACATCAAGAAGGTTGCAGAACGTATCATTGATGAGCTGAGACTTGGTAATACAGACACTAGAGTCATGACGAACAATGAGCTTGTAAAATTGGTTGTCGGGCTTGTTTATAAATATAACGATGAGGTCTAACTATGGAAGATTTACCTATTGGAGCAGAAATCGTCTTGAAGGTGGTTGAGACCGATAAAGAAGAATGCAATGGATGCTTCTTCGATGAGTTATGCGGTGACATTTATAATGTTATTTGCAAAAATTATAAGTGTAGTGCTGCTGACAGAAAAGACGGCAAGAATGTTCAATTCAAAAGAGTAAAGTAATATGGAAGAAATGATTAACATAGCTAAAATATTAAAGAATAAGCCAAAGGGTACAAGATTATACTCACCTATATTTGGCGAGTGCGCATTTATTCTTGTGCGAGAAGAAACAGATGATATTTGTGTAAAGAAACATAATGGTGTAAAAGAATTCTTTGATTCTAAAGGGTTATATAATGCTCTAGGAGAATGTCTATTGTTTCCATCTAGAGAAATGCGTGACTGGTCTAAGTTCGCATGGAAGAAAGGAGATGTACTTATCAGTGATTGTGGATTTGTGTGCATTTTCAAAGAATGGGCATCTGATGACTATACAAAGTTCAACGGATGTTATTTTGATGGTATGCCAAATGCAAAAACGGATAAGTATAGCAAGTTAGATAACAATACTGCCTATGGTTATATCAGAGAGATTGAAAGAAAATTAGGTGGCAAACTAAACCTTGAAACTTTGGAAATTGAAAAGCAGCTAGAGTTTAAGAATGGGGATGTTTTGTTTGTGAAATGTGATAAACAAGATTTTATTGAAATCTTTAATTACTCTAAAAAGAATGGTGACTTATATGACCACGCTTCACTAGACACTGCAACACAGGATTTAGATATTAGTGGTAAATACAGAATATGCAAAGATGAAATCGTAGAAATTCGCATTGCCACAGAAGAAGAAAAACAGAAACTCTTCTCAGCTCTCGCAAAGGAAGGCAAGGCTTGGGATGCTGAGAAGAAACAGATTGTGGATTTGAAGCCAAAGGTTGAGCTGAAACCATTTGATAGAGTGTTGGTTAGAGATAGTAAATCAGATAATTGGCGTGCAAATTTGTTTGGTTATATAGGCAAAGATGGATATTGTCATTGCGTTTATGCTAATTGGGCATATTGCATTCCTTACGAAGGCAATGAATTATTGTTAGGTACAAGTAAAGATGTGGAGGGCTAATTTATGGGCAATGAAGATTTAACGTATTGCATACCTTGGTATAATATACCACACTTCAAGTGTGATGATATACAAGATGGTAAGACGCAAAGAAGAATGCGTAGAAAGAATCAACTTAGAAAAAGAAAGGGTAGATTATGATAGACAATAAGAAGATAGAAGAAGCTGCAAGACACAATGCTGATAAATACAGATATTATCCAACTCTGTCCGATGAAGATAGAGATAAAGTTAGCATAGGCTCTTTTATGGATTGCGCCAAATGGATGCAAAAAGAGTTCTTGAAGGACTTGTGGCATACTGCTAGCGAAGCTCCTAGAAACGACTATACGGACATCTTGATTGTATGCAAAAAACCGCAACACCCTATAGTTTTGTCCCTTGAAGATATTCTTGACGGAGCACCAGATGATATTGCATCTTACAATGATATGTGGATGCATCTATGTGATGTTTACAAAATTACCAAATACTGCTACATTGGTGATTTGCTATCAAAGAAAGGAGGCGAGAATGAAAGAGCTTAAAGTTGGAGAAAGAGTAACTATTACTCTTGAAGCTGTTGAACGTAAAGATGGCTGCAAAGGATGTTTCTTTAGCATATTAGGAGAGTGTTTTAAACGTGCTGATGTTGATTTGGCATGTTTAAGATGTGAACGTTCCGACAAAAAAAGTATAATCTTTAAAGAAGTAAAGTAAAGCGTATGAGTAGAAATTTAATGAGTATGGCGTTAATGATGGCTGCTACGGCAGCTTATGCGCAAGGTGATATTTTTGGAAGCCCAAGCCCTAGACTTGATGCACCAAGCGGTAACATTCCTTCAGATAAACAGAAGTGTCAGCCAAAGGTGCAGCATGAGTTTACCATCAAAGGCGTGAAGATTATGGCATCCTCTAAGAAGGATGCTATCAAAAAGTATAATCATCGTAAAATGTAAAGCGTATGGAATTAAAGATAAAAACGTATCATGCATTACCTTGCCGTACAGAGGTATTCACTATCAATGGAAAAAGTGCTGAACAAAATGATTTTGGTGATACATATGACCATCATTATGAAGACGCAGAGCCTTATGCTTGTGCCGATATGCACTTTGACACAAAGCCTCCAACAGAGGAAGTACTAAACCGCTATAATATAACGGAAGAAGAATATTATAACATCTGCAACGAATTGGAATTCAAACTATGCGTAGGTAGTTGCGGATGGTGTGTTTAACTATTTATCAAAAAAGTAAAGCGTATGGATAATAAATTAGAATATATACCAGGTGATTTGGTAATGACAAACGGAGTACCACTAGGTACTGCAAAAGATGTCGTTTATAGAGTAACATCATCAGACCCATCAAAGACTTTGGAGTTAGACGATGGAACGGTTCTGAAAGGTGTTGTCCGCTTAGAGAACATCGAAGGTGCGGAATTAGGAGATAAAGGTTATCTCTTCGGAGATTGCTGTGCTTGGGTTAAGGATATTGTTCCTATTCCTCTTACTCAATTCATTATAAAAAAGAATGGATGGATAGCATATGAAGCTGATTACATTAATAATAGTTATCATATAAGATTATCAAGAAGACTTGAGGAATACTCTGCCTACAAAGCTTCGCATTATAATACAGTATGGCTAAGATACGTAAGAAGTGTTTCCGATTTACAGCACCTTCTCTTTGGTCTTGGTATCAATCAAAAAATGGAAGTGTAGGTATGGCAAAGTGTCCTTTTAATAAATATAAAGAGTGTCAAGAATCAGATTCGAGATATTGTTATTGTACTCTTCCATGTGATGTGTATAATAATTATAAGAATAAGTTGTTAACTTAAAAGTATAGAGATATGAAATTAGGAGAACTCAGAAAAATCATAGCAGATATAGATACAGTATATGATAATTGTGATGTAACTTGTTATGAGAGCAATGGTAATTTAGGATTTGCAAGTATTGCAACTACTGCTTATCTTGGGAAGACGTATGTAAATCAAGGCTATCCTATACGTAGAACATTTCAAATTCAATTTGAATTACCAGATAAAATTAAAAATAATTATTTAAAGTAACTAACCGCCTTCGGGCATAAAATTTAAGAATATGACAAAAGAAGAATTAGAAGCAAAGGTTGCCAAGCAACAAAGTATCATAAATGATGCTAACAATAAGATTTATTCTGATGTGAAGGAGTACATAGAAAGTCTTCCATACAAGGTTGGTGACAAAGTGAACTGTTCCAGATGTGATGTTTGTTGGATTACAAGCATCGTTCCTAAACGAGGTTACAGTGGCTATAATGGCGAGATTGAAGTGAGGATCAATCCTGCCAAGAAAGATGGTACTCGCTCCAACAGAGAGTTTGTTCTATGGAGTATGGAAGTTGATAGCATCAAGAAGATTGATTAATCATCCTGCAAAGGGTATAAAGATAATGATATGAGAATAAGCTATTACAATTTAGACAAACATGACTTTGATAAAAAACATAGTCGCTTTAAGAAGAAAAAGTTGTTTACGATTTGGTTTAATCACATCTTAGAGGATATTCAGTTTGAAAACTCAGATAGAGGTTTTTTGTTGTGGGTTAATACTCCAAAGACCATTAGGGTATTTGGATATTGGAAACAAGGTGGATGTGGTGGAAGTAGAAAGCTTTATCAACATTGGCAAAATGACCATTGTTGTTGTGGATAAATTATTAACTAAAAAAGAATAGTAATATGAGTGATATGTTTGACCCAAGATGGTTTTTGGGAATGCTATTTCTTATAATCTTAGCATTTGTTGCTATTGGTTATATGGCAGGAAAGGGAATTTAGTAACTAACCACCCTCTCCTTGGCAACAGGGAGAGGGTAAAAAGAATAAAATATGGCAGAGATTATTTATTTTGGAACAAATGGGGAATCAGGGCACTATCCTATTGGGATTGATGAAACGCTGACAGAGGACGAATATAATATGTGGTGTGAATGCGACAATGAAGTTTGGATTGATAATATCTATAAGAATCCTGGTCGCCACTTGATTAAACATCATGGAGAAGTTTACACCAACTATAGTGTTCCATTCTCGGTAGATGATGATAGAGTTGGCAGCCATACCGAGTTATTTTGGAAAGGCATTCATACAGAAGATGAAATCATCAACTTTATAAAGAGTAACCCGTATTTATCAAAGCAGTTTAATTTAAAGTAGGATAAGCAATGAACAAAGAAAAAATAAAATCAGCTATTGAAAAGGCTATTTGTTATATGAATGGTAACTATTATTCAAAATTTGAAGAAAAAATGATTGTTGGTTACTTGGAAGGAGCACTTAAAGAGTTGGAGGACTAAGCAATGGCAATATATAGAGTTGATTATTTCAAAACATCTAATTCAAAATATGTTATGGTTGAAGCAAACTCAAAAAGAGAAGCAATCAATAAGGCAATAGAAGAAAGCCATTGGCAAAAATATCCTGTAGATTTTTTTACCTTTAACTATACTGCTACTCTACAAGACCGCAAGCCTAAAAATGTTTCTCCAGTATGGATTTCTGTCAAGGATGCACTTCCACCAGTAGATAAAGAAACTGTTGTCCTCACTACAGATGGAGAAATATGCTTCGGGCATATAGTAGATAAAAAGATAGCCAAAGACTACAACGGATGGAATATTCCCAATGTAGAGTACTGGCTACCATTCGTTGACCCAAAAGAAAAATGATTATGGATAGTATAGATACAGAGCGTAAGGCACGCAAACCTCACAGATGCTATATGTGTGGTTGTACGATAGAAGCAGGGCAGAAATATATTCGCCAGTTTACTCCAGAGTATAGGTCAGCAATCTGCATACACAAGGAATGCGTCGAACTCCTAAGATACGAAGGCTTTTACGATGAAGATGAATATGGAACAAGTGACGATTTCTTTCACGAAGCTATCCTTGATTACGTCAACGAGCATCACGTATCTTCTGATGGCAAAGAGTATGATGACGGCTGGGATGGCGATAATTATCGCTTGGTAAAAATGATTTTAAAAGAATTAGAAACATGACAAAATTTAAGGTAGTTAGATATTGGGACACATATCCCGATGGTGTTGTTGCAACTTGCGACACAGAGGAAGAGGCAGAGAAGATATGTAAAGAATATCTTAAAAAACGCAAGCCTATGTATGACTATTTAGTCAGAGAGGAGGACTAGTAATGACTAGAGAAGAGTTGAAATATAAGTTTGAAAAAGAAATCTGTGAGCTATGCTGCCGAGAGTATTTTACTAGCAGACCATGCCCTGAATGGCTTTGTGAAGGTGATTATTGCGAGGAGGCAGAAGATAGTTTCGCAGATAAACATAATATAAAATTGGAGGATTGATTATGGACATAAATCAAGCTAAAGAATTTTATCCTATTCTGCAAGCTTTTGCAGAAGGCAAGATAATAGAAACAAGAAGAAAACCAACCGCAGACAACAACGGAGTAACAAAAGATGGTTGGTATGAGTTCAATGATTGGACTGAAATGAAGGAACTGGAATATTGGGTAAACGTGGATTATCGCATCAAGCCAGAGTCAAAGTACCGCCCTTTTGCAAATACAGAAGAGTGCTGGCAAGAAATGTTGAAACATCAGCCGTTTGGGTGGATAAAGTCTAAGGAAGATGGAAGTTGTTCCTTAATTACTCTTATTATTAGCGAAGAAAATATAGATATAAATTGTATCGGTGGCTTTACTTCGGACAAAATTATGAAAAGATTTACCTTTGCCGACGGAGCAGTCTTTGGAATTTTAGAGGAGGAATAGCTTATGTATAGACCGATTACAATGTATCAGATTGTTTGCGATAGATGTGGAGAAGTGTTTGGTGGTACAGATACTTGCTCTGCACTATTCAGCAACAAAGAAGTTGATATTGGTGACTACTCTGATTGGGAAATGATAGATGGCAAACACTATTGTCCCGATTGCTATGAGGTAGAGGTCATTGATGGAGTATATAACGTTAAAGTTAAATAGTTATGATTGGATTTTATATTGTACTTACCCTAGCTGTTCTATTTGTAGCTTTTATGGGTGGAGTTATTGGTTATTTAATAGGTAAATATTGGAAAAAGAAATAGCGTATGGATATTGATAAAGTTAAAAGTATGCTAAAGCAAGCAAAAAACGCTATGCTTAAATATAATGCAACTTTTGAAGATAGATATAGAACAAGAGCATTCAATCTAATATTGGATGCAGAAAGAGAATTAAGTAAATAGAATAGCTTATGAAAGTAGAAAATATCAAGTTCAAGGCTAAACGTCTTGACAATAACACTTGGGTAGAAGGTTACTTCTATGCTGAATGTGGTAACACTTACATCATCGAGGATAGGCAGAGTGAATCAATACTTAATAGAAATGAGGCACATCAGGTTGACCCTTTAACGGTCTGCCAATTCACAGGGCTGAAAGACTGCAAAGGCAATGAAATTTGGGAGCACGACCTAATACATTTCGTAGGGTATAAACCTACAGCCGAAGTGTTTTGGTCAGAAGAGGACTATGCTTTTATGGCAGCCAGCGAGAATGAACCTCTTTATTTGCTTCCACATGTTCTGGAAATTGGTAAGATAGAAAGAGTTGGTAATAAATTCGATAAAAAGGATTAGTGTATGGAAAATAATATGTTTGAAGATATTGTCGCTGAAGGCAATATAGTTGTGATAGATAATGATTGGATTGTGTTATGTAAGCGTTGGAGACCAGAGTTTCACAACCTCTTCTGCTATCTTTATCTTCACAAGGAAGCTAAGAATTTAATGGTAGGCTCTCATTTTACAATGACCGAGGATAAAAAGAAATCTACTCGGTTGGCTACCAACGATGAGCGTCTTATGCTTTTTGAAGAAATGTTCAAGTATGGAATTGCTTTCGATAAGCACGACCATCATTTGATTGGAAAGCTAGTTGGTGTATGAAGATTAAAAAGATAGAAGAAATGAAGAAGGAAACATTTGATTTCTCAGAGGCTTTAAAGCGTATGAGAAAAGGAAAGCTCGTAAAGCGAGAAAATGGGCTTTATTCGTTTGGTATTGACGAGGAAGGAATATTCTATCATTATGGGCATCATATATTCAAGGAAGAAAGAATGCTCTCAGAGGATATACTTGCAATAGACTGGGAGGAGGTGTAAGGATGAAGAAGAAAATATTGACCCTCACAGTCAGCAAGCAATGGTTTGACATGATTGTGGCTGGCGAAAAGACTGAGGAGTATCGGGAGATTAAGGGATATTGGGTAAAACGCCTTTTCCTATTATGGAATGAAGATACTTGTACCAACGAAAAGATACCCCCTCATTGCGTAAAAAACTGGGATAGTATTAGCCCGAAAATGGCACACTATTGCATCAATAGTCCATATTACATGGCTATTCCTTACACCCACGTCCTCTTCATCAATGGCTATCGCAAGGATAGTCCACGTATCGAAAAGGAGATTGAGAGTATCAGTATTGGTAAGCCGAAAAAGGGCTTATGCCCCGACAAGTGGCTTGATACCGAGTTTTTTATCATTAAATTCAAGTAGCGTATGACAAACGAGGAATTTTTCAATGCGTATCGTGGCGAACCTGTTCTTTTATAAGGGGAATGATATAGGTGCATACGTGGCTGGGTATGTAGAAGAAAAGTATATTATTCTTGGCTTCTATGCCGACAAGGGATGTATTCTCGCTTTTAATACAGATGTGAATGTAGATGAGGTGTATGAATCATACCGATTCGCAAAGTTGAAGTATTTGGAAGTGATAAAACATCAGTAATATGGAAAAAGAAGAAAAATGTTGTGGTAACTGTCTTTGGATGGGACGCGAAGACATCTTAGGCAATGGATGGTGCTACAAAAAAGATTGCGAAACATCTTGTGATAAGGTTTGCAAGAAACATGAATTTTAAACTTTAAATATTTAAATGGAAAATAACAATTTAACATTAGACGAGTATCAGCAGTTAGCTCTAGAGACTGCTATTTATCCTAACCCTATCATTTATCCTACATTGGGATTGACAGGTGAAGCTGGTGAAGTTTCCGATAAGGTTAAGAAAGTGTTGCGTGATAACGATTCTGTTTTTACAGATGAAAAGAAGTTGGAAATTGCCAAAGAGATTGGTGATGTACTATGGTATTGCGCAACCCTTTCTCACGATATTGGATTCAAACTTAGTGATATAGGAAAAATGAACTATGACAAACTTCACTCTCGCCAATTAAGAGGAAAGTTGCATGGTAGCGGTGATAACCGTTAGTTTATGGTATGGTACTCTAAAGTAAAAGGTCTTACAGAGAAAGTAATTGAGTTATATCCCACGATGTCTTCAAGGGAAATAGCAGAGATTACAGGATTTGCCAAGACTACTATAATTCGGTGTGCTGCAAAGAATCATCTTAGGCACACCGAAGAAACACAGAAAAGAATAGATGAATACGTAAGACAACGAAGGTCTTCTGGTAGAAAATCATACGATTATTCTAAACTGAGTAAGAAGATTACTCATACAAGAAAGATGGAATCGTGGCGTGTAAGAAGCGGTCTAGAACAAAATACAAAATATAAAGTTCGTATCACTCCAAAGCGCATACAAAATGCGATGTATCATCTTATGCAAAAGTATGGTTATTTTTATGAAACTGTTGACAAAACTGAATTATATTACGATTCGCAAACAAGACGTGTGAAAAACGAGAATTACTATACTGAAAAGTATGGAATCTCTTTTACTCAGGCTGACGAATAATTTCTGTGCATTATCTATATGTTTAGGGGTGGCTACACATCACGTGCGGTCACCCCTTTTTTGTTTATAAATCAATAACCAAATAAAAACATTAGAAAAACTAAGAACGTTTATGCAGCTTTAACTTCCAGTATATCCAACATAAAAATGCGAGAATGCCTATAAAAAGACAAACTGATGCTATCTTACCTATATTCAAAAAAACTTTATCAGTCTTTGATAGTTGTTTCTCTACATATACTTTATCTTTCGATATTTTACTTATCACTGAGACTAATGAGTCACACTTGTTATGATATATCGCCGTACTATCCTTGTATTCTTTAAGACTAGAAATACTATCTCTCAGCGTTTGTACATATTCCTGTGATATTTCGTGATATTCGTAATGAAATCTATCTTCTCCAATTTTATTTCCATTTGCGTCATATTTCGAGGCTGTGCTGTCTCTTATATGCGTCTTCTCTTTTGTGGTGGACTTCACGGATTCCTTATGTGATGCTTTATAAGATTCCAACTCTTTAATAAGCTTTGCGTTAAAGAGTGAATCCCACTTAGCCTCATTACGTTTATCAGTGATGTATGTCTGTTTTTCTATCACACGTTCTTTCGTCTTACATCTACAGAACATTGATAGAATCAGCATTGCTACTGCAATAGCAATTAAAACCCTTGTTATCTTATCAATCAGTTTCATAAGCTACTGAATTACAATCGTTACTTTTTCTTTTTTATCCCAAGCTGTCTTCATAGTCTGAATGAGCTTGCTTGTCCAGAATCGAGAATCGCTAACCCATCCTTTCTTGTCGTTTTTACCGATAAGAATACAACCCTCTGTGTCTTTTGCGGAGTTACCGCTATGTATGCGTATTCCTTCAAATCCTTTGACGTTCAGAAGTAATGGCAACATCTTCTTGAATTTGTTGGAGTAGGTATATACACATTCATAGCTGCCGCTTGGTATTGCAGTTTGCCCATACACCTTTTTTTTCTTGATTTCGTTCAACTTCATACTTTGGTTCAATCCTCTGTCTGTATCTTCAAGAGTATTGCATCCGAACAATTTGCCATTCACGTACAGACGGCTAATAGTATAGCCATCCTTTTTCCATGCCCTATCAATTAGTATTTCCATTTTTGTTTTCCTCCTCTTTTTTATCAAACTCTTGATTCAATCTCTCCAATATCGGTTTCCAATAACTCGGCAATGCCTTCGCAAACTCAAACCTCAGAATGTAATAAATAACTCTGAATGCAACATTCTTAGGGTACGCCTTAATAAGGTTCTTGAACGAATTGCATATATACACATAGCAGAATATATACGTAAGCATCTTAATCACAAATAATGCTTCTGTATTGTCGTTGCAACTTACCATGATTCCATACATGACATACACAATAACAATATACAAGAGCATTTCTAAAAGTGCGTTCTTGAACTTCGATGCAGAAAAGTTTTTGCATCGTACAACACTCACGCCGTCAGCTCGCATACCGCAGAAGATATTGAAGCCAAAGGCGATAACCAACGCCAAAACGAATCCTTCCGTTGGCGTTGCAAAGGCAAGTATAGCTGAAAATATAGTAACACCTATCTGCCGAATCTGTGAAGAATCTAATAAATCTGTCATAATCTGTTATCCTGAATAATACATAAATATAAAGTTTCGGTCTCCGTTTGCAAAGATAGCAAAAAAAACCGAAACTTCATTCAGAATAACAAAAAAAATTAGACTTTTAAATCATGATACGGCAATCCTCCGTTGTCCAAGAAAGAAATGCACTCATCGAAAATCTTACGTTCATAATCGAGCGCATTGATTTTAGGAAACCATTTCTTTATCTTTTCGTCATTGCGTTTTACCATTTCTCCCCAAAGGACACACCAGTCTTCGAGATTGATTTTATCATTCTTAACTTCGTGCCAATAGTCCTTGGCTACATCTTTAGTGTGAAGCTGACCTATGAGACAAAGATGCATATCTGCCATTTCTTCATCAAAATGGCACTCACCAATCTCACATTGAACTTGCTTCATCATATCAAGCATTACACCGTCATTCATTCCGACTTCGCAACAATCAGCCATTGTCGCAACACAATTCTTAATAGCCTGTATATCGTTGCTTGCCAATATGTTTTCAAATACCTTTTTCATAACCGTATGTTTTTAGTGTTACTTCAAGAAATACTCTCTGATGTCGTACACGCCATCCTTATCTTTCAACAAGTCGAGTGCAAGGTGGTTGGCATACTTAACCAGATGCTCAGTGCCAATGTCCTTTACGTCATTCTTTCCGAGTATCTTGGCAATAGTGCATCCATGGTCGCTTACGACTTGATTCATTGCAACATATAAAGCATAATCGTTGTAGTAAGGCTTCTCCTCTGTTGCAAGTCCGAGACCAGTCATAGCATTGAGCCATGTCTGCATATCCCAAGTTGCAGACGGATTCATACCGTTTACAATCTCAGAAGCCTCCTTCTTGGTGAGATAGTTCTTCCACTTGATGGCACAAAGTTTCTCAACGTACTCTTGCGCAAGCTCTGGGTGCTTCGCTGCCATATCCTTCATCATGCAACGCATCGTATTACCGAATACGTGCATATACTTCACGTTAGTTGATGATGCCATAATTCCATACAGCTCATCAAATTTACTCATAATCTCTTTTGCTTCCATATCTTATATATTTTTAAGCTATTATCAAATCTTTCAACTCTACAAAGTCCTCCTCTGTGAAGTTGATGCTTCGCTTGCTTCCAAAGAGGATAGCAGTAGCAATTCCATCTGGCAGGTCAATAGACACAACTCCTTTGTCGATATGTCCGTGAATAAAACCTACATCAAATTTGTAATCTTCCACGGATTTTAGCATCTGCATCATATCTTCAAATATCGTGTTGGCATCTATGTTGCCGTCTTCATCAGCAAGAAATAGGGTAGCGTTGTCAATACTTTTTCCCCAACTATCCTTGTGTTTTGCGATGATGTTATGCGAAGCTCGCTTCATGTACACTGAAGGGATAGCCAATGCAGGGTTCTCCTTCACCATATCGCTAATTCTTGCGTCTGCCCACAAATCCAATGATGTAAGCAGTTTCTCTTTCAATTCTGTTACGTTCATTTCTTAGTTTCTCCTTTCTTTGTTTTGTTGTACCAAACAAGGTATTCTTGCCAAGTCTTATCACTATGATTAGTCATATAATCGTTGAGCATAGCTGATTTTTGTTCCTCTGCTTGCGCTACTTCTTTTCTCAATCTTTGCATCAAAGATAGATGCTTCTTTAATGCTTCCTGTCCTTGCTGAGTACTCTCAATGCGAGGACGTATGATGCGCAATTCCTCATCTTGCACTAGCTTAGACACATATTGCAAGCTATTGACATATTCTTGATTCTGCATCAAGTACTGACGTTGTGCGCCTGTAAGATTGTCCTCAATCTTATCAATCTCATCCCAAAGTGGGGTGGCGGATTGCTGCGCTTGCATATTGATAGATGCTCGCTTCTGCTGTATTGCCTCATACATCTTCTGTAGCTCGGCATCCATCATCGGCGGCTGTTGCTGACTTGTGCCCATATCAAGCAAAGGGCTGTTTCCAAAATTCATCATAATCAATATCTTTAAGTTGGTGATATATTATAGAGAGGTGAGAGGGCATCTACCAACGAGGGCAAACACCCCTCACCAACTCATTTTTTCTTAGTCTTTTTTACGGACTTTCTTGCTCTGTTACGCTCCTGTAGTGGGAGTGGAAGGAGCGGTGCAATTACAGCCATAGCTGCCGTAACCAGTAACTACTGGTGTAGATGGGAGCACAAGCTGACCATCAATCTTGCGGCAACACTTCTCGTTCACGTAAGCCATCATCAGCTTCTCCTTGTAAGGAGTAAGAGCCTCCATAACGGCTACCTTCTTGTCGAGGTCGCAATACTTAGCCTGCAACGCATCGTACTGGTCTCTCTGATTCTTGTACAGACCGAAGTCCGCATCAATCTGAGACTTGTAAAGACCGAACTCTGCCTCCATTGCACGGCGGTTCTCTGCGTTGATAGCCTCTGTAGCACCCTTATACATAGAGAACTTCTCTGCGATGTCAGTTTCACGCATAGCGTAGAACTTGTTAGCGGTGTCGAGCTTCAAACCGAACATATCAGTAAGCAGCTTCACCTCATCAGCGCATTCCTTCTCCATTACCTCCAAAGCGGTTGGCTGATTGGAACTAGAGTTAGCTCCATAAGCGTTAATGTTCACGTTCTCAGGCATGTTGCTGCCGAGTGAACCAAATACGCTGCGGTTGTTACCGCCAAGCAACCAAGCACCAGCACCGAGTGCTGTGCCGATGATACCAAGGGTCAGACCAGCATTACCTGTTGCCTTAGAAGCATAATCATCATGCTTCTTCCCCTCTTCGTAGATTTTCTTCTCTACGACCTTTGCATCTGTCATTTCCATGATACAATCTTTTTAAGTTATCCTTAATATTAACTAACACTATTGTAACGTTACGGATGCAAAGGTACAAAGAATAGGGGAGAGCAAATATAACTCTATCACACTTTCTTTTAGTGGTTGATTATCAATGATTTAAGCTGATAGTAGGTAGTATCATATATCGTTATGTATAATTTAAGGCAAAAAGTGCGTATATTTTTCGAGGAAATATGTGTGTTTTTTGTCTATTATATTGTACCAAATAAAAAAGAGAGGCAATTACTTACCTCTCTTGCTCTTAATGAAGTGCAGAATATCCCACTTCTTCCAATAACGAGTGTGCCCTCGCTTCTTGCACTCACCGTTCGGAATTTCGCCCCTCGCTACCATTCTATTCAATGTAGCATCAGAAACGTGAAGCTTCTCCTTGACCTCCTCCGTGCTCAGCATCGGGTTGAGAGCATACGGCAGATAGTTCTCACAAAGGTCTTCTATCTCATCGCTACTCATTCCGCAAGCAGTTACCTTCTCCCCTCTCTTCTCTTGCTCGTCTGCTCGAAAGCAAGAGTCAGACAACGATTTTAATAACACTCCCAAGGTGTGATAACCAAATAACTTTCCCATATCATTATAATCTAGAGATTAAACTTTGACAGCCCTTGCCTGAGAAATACTTATCGGCAAAACCATATACATAAAATATAATGGTCATTACAAGTATTACAACATTAGCTTCCACCATTTCGTTGGTGGTAAAAACATTCCAGTATACGATATGAATAGCATTTATCCCAAATAGGTAGATTATCATCGGAATACGCCATCTGTAGCAGAGCCAAAAGAATCTGCTCGCAATTATAAGCACAAGCGGATGGATGTAAACTGAAAAATAGATAAATGCTGCCGATACCCAATTCTCCTTAAACCATACGCACATTTCTTTTTCATGAGACGCAAATGTTACCATGCATGCAATATGAAAAAGCATGATAAACAGAGGCATCACTTCACAATAATACTTAAACCAAGTGAGTAGCTTTACGCTGTAGCCTCTACCTGCAAGGATAATAACGTTTATCATTTCGCTAACGTCCATGCCCTTAAACATTATTCTTGACAACTGTACAACACCGACTGATTGAACTAACCGATGTACTTCATCTTCTTCCTCTTTAGTCATAAATTCTTCTCCTTTTGTCTATAGTTAATTGTTCTACGTTCTTGACAAAATTACAATTTTTTGCTCAAAACGAATTGATTTGAGCAAAATTTTAAAGTTAAGTTTTATAAAAGTAACAATCTGTAAGCAAATTCTTCGTATATCAGTGTTTGATGAGCCATCTTTTATTCTATATCCTTATAATCAGACATGGCATCGAAACAAGGACACCATTTCTTCCACTTTTTCGGATTGCTCCCCCAAATATCCCTGTGCCCCATGATGGTTGCGTGAGGATATTGGCGATGCAACTCTACAAGCAACGACCTTAGAGCTACCTTCTGAGCCTCCGTTCTGTTGTCGATAGGCTTACCTTTGCTATCAATGCCGCCTACGTATGCAATATTGATAGCAGTAGAGTTGTAGCCCTGCACGCTGTTACTTACCATTTCTATAGGCAACATCTGATGAATAGAGCCATCTATCGTGATTACATAGTGATAGCCTGGATTTCTCCAACCCTTTGCCTTAAACTCTGCCAGCAGTTCCTTAACTCCCCATTTTTGAGAAGAAGCGGTGCAATGAACGAAAATTCTTTTTATCTGTCTCATAATAATGAATCTAAAATCAAATAATTAATAATGCTTCCGAGAATGATAATTACCGAATACCTCACTACATCTTCACACTCAAACCTTGCTAACTTGTAGTGCTTATATTGATATATTTCCCTGCCTATCATCACAGGTAAAGCAAGCAGACCTATCAATATGCTTATCAGTAGCCAGCAAGCAAGACCTATCCAGTCTCGCTTGTTGAGAGTAAACAGTCTTTTCAACATACGCAAAGCCAATAAGTGAGGAATACGTCCAAGAATCCAGTTATCTCTATCCAATACCATGGATGCAGGTGTGATTCCGGCTCACGTCCATCACGTTCTGCCAGATACTGCTCCCACCTTACAAAAAGATGATACCAAAGCCAAAGTACGAACCATAAGGAGATAGCAAGCAAAAGCGTAAGATAGAAATTGACACTCACGCACCAACCCACGCACCCGATAGCCGCCACAATAGCACCACTTTTATGAATAGGGAAGGTGTCTTTATCCACATAATTAGGAGCAGCACCTACGAACATCAGTCCCGCACACCCTAAGAAAGCAAGGCATTGAACACCCCTGTCGCAATCGAGCAAAGGAATAAGCATCAGTATCGCACTCACGAACATGACGAGCGTGAACACCCAGCCATAATTCCGCTTACGCTTATCGCCTATCACTTCACTGCCAGGACAATCCTGCAACTGATAATAAACATCGCTCACCATGCTCGGAACACCGAAGCGCATGGCTGCGAGAAGAAGAAATCCTGCCAACAGCAGAAAAGAAATAATACTTAATACATACATAATCTTTAAAATTTTAGAAATTAAACTTAGATGTAGCCCTACACTTGACAGGCGCAAGACTACACGTTGATACCATTTTGTGAACGTCAGCAAAATGGTGCTATACACTCATCTCCAGCATCTTCGGATAGCCCGTCTTGTAGTCGTATGCCTCTACCGCCTCAATGGCGGTCAGTTCGCTGACTGCTTTCTTATGGGCTGCCGTCACATTGAAGCATTCAAGGGCATACATTTCAAGTGAGGAAAGCAACATAATAGCCATATCGCACCGCACCTCCAACTTGTAGCCGTCAAACCAAAGGGTGGTGGTATCATGCCCCATATCACGGGTTATCTGAGTGGAGTTCATCAGTCCCACACGGGTTTCCTTGTCGAGCCACACCTTATTACCATTCAGCATAAAGCCGTTTACGTCGCTACTGGTGTCATAGGCAAGGATGGCTGCTAACTTTTCCTTCTTCGCCTTCTCCAAGGTTTCCTTGCATCGCTCCTGCCATTCCTCACTTACCAAGTCATACTCCTTCTCTCCGAGGTTCATCAGATAGGCAGCACGGACTTTGCATTGATTGCGCCATGTAGTCAATGCCCTGAACTCATCCTCGGAATCCATCGCCTCATTGAGAAGGTTCTGCACGATAGCCTCCACATCGTTCTCGGAATACCGGCTGCGGATAAGGGCACTCACGACGGAAGCATAGTCCCATACCGCAACAGGCAGTGTGACCATATCCTCACTACCCATGCCAACCTTTACACTTGCTACAAATCGTCCGCAGTCATAGCTTATCACAATATCCTGCGACTCGTTTACATAATTTTCATTCATAGTTATCTCTTTTTAATAATTGATATTTCACGCTAAATTCCCTTTTCAGTTTCACACTATCAAATCTTCCCTTGACGTAGAAATACGTAAAGAACAGAGGGCTGTCGTCTTTGATAACACGCCTTTTGATGGCATATCCGTTTTTGTCAGCTATGAAGCCGAAATAGCTGTTTATGCTCGCCAGATAATGCTCCAGTTCATAGGCATCATCCACGCTGCATGTGTCAATATGCGCTAATAGCTTTTGCAATTTCCGAAGGGTATTTATCAAGCCGCCTACCGTCCTGTTGGAAATATACACCCTGTTCATCTTGATAACGGCACCTACGAAATACACACCCTTGGTCACGTCCTGGATATACTGTTTGTCGTGGTGCATCTTCAAGTTCAGCTTCTCTTGAAGGAAAGCATCTGCCTTATCACGCAACATCAGCACATCCTGCTTCCTGCGGCATACCACGGAAAAGTCATCCACAAAGCGCTCGTATCTCGCACCGATAGCCTTACAGAGTGTTACCATATACTCGTCGAAGAACGACATATAGAAATTGGCTAATAGCTGCGAAGTGATATTACCGATGGGCATACCTCTGAACCATTCAGCATAGAATAAGGATTTGTGCTTAGGCAATCTATCCCACAATTCCTCATCGCCACGCTTGATACAATTATTCTGTGGGCGATGCCTTATCGTTACTACCAGTAGATAGACTAACAGTTCAAGGTCCTCTCCCTTATAGTACTTCCTCACGAAAGCCACGGCATACTTCTCTAAGATACGTATGTCGATACTCATGAAGAAAGACTGAACATCGAAGCGGCCAACCAAAGCCTCCTTGGTATAGTTCTCGCTTACTTCGAGAATATCCTTTCGGAGAGCCATCACTGCCTTCTGCGTTCCCCGGTTCTTGCGACAGTTCCACGATACATCACCCTGCGCAATAAACCTCGCCTCAAAGAGGGGTTCTATGCGAATACATATCCAGTGCTGCACGATTCTGTCCCTAAAGGCTGCGGCGAATATCTCTCGCAACTTAGGGAAGGTAACGATGAAGCAGGTATTTGTGCTTGGCACATATATCCTCGCTTCGCATTCCTCCATCAGTAGCAACAGGTCAGTATCGCATATCCTGTAAAGCACACATTGCTCGCTTGTCATCTTATTGGAGATACATTGATTGTAAGCCTCCATCCATCCTCGTTTCCTCTCATCACTTAAAGCGACAGCCGCCCTCACCTGATTAGAATTGTACTTATTGTTGTTGTTGAACTGACCGCTAAGAGGATTCAGATTCCAAGCGTTGTTCTCCGAGTACTCAGACGACAGCATTATGCGCACTACCTTATTCTTAACAAGCGGATTGCCGACAGGCTTTCCACTTGTGGCGCATCCATTCAATAATAGAGAGGAAATATCAGCCATATATAATCGTAATCATATTTACCGAACATTAACCACGTTTGTGACGGACACCAACAACACTGCCGTCACGTCTGGTCAACTGCGACTTATACCAAGCCCCAGTTTCTCTTGCCAGGACATCAAAATCCTTCAGAAAACCTGGATATTGCCCATTGCTGATAATTCTGCCATGTAGAGGAATTTTTACCTGTTTAACCTCTCCATCGACATTTACCATACCCGACTTCTCCTTCCTGCTATACTCGTGGAGTTCCCTTACGAGCGTCTTCACGATGGTCAAGGAATGGATAAGGGCGGCAATGTATGCAATTCTCTGGTTAATGTCTATCGCACGCAGCGCATACTCGCACACGACAAGCGCATCAACTACCTCGTTGATACATCTCGACATGGCTGTCTGCAAGCCCATAGCGTTCTTCGGAACACGTTCTGATACCGCCATGAGCGCCCCTAAAAGGTTTTCCAACTTGCGATAGATTGAGGATTGTCTTGCCTTCATACAATGTTCTATTTTTAATAATAGCTCACTCGTCAAAGATGACGAAGCTCGCAATGTGATACTTATTTCTTTGTTTAATGATAGGGTAGAGCCTTGCGGCTCTCCCCTTTGATAATTGCTTTCCTTGCTTGCGTTTCCTGCTGATGGCGCGGCGAAAAGCCGCACCAAGGGAAGGATTCAAGCCTACAGCTTGAATGCGACAGCCGCCCTCACCTGAGAAGAATTGCACTTATTGTTGTTGAGGAACTGACCGCCAAGAGGATTCAGAGCCCAAGCGCCGTACTCCGAGTACTCAGACGACGCCCAGTACCAGGCGTCCGAGAATGCGACAAAAGTTAAATCTGCCTTCGCTTGTGCAAAGATATTATTCGCAACGCCGAGATCATATCCTTTCATAGAATACCAAGAACATCTTGCCATCTCTCCGGAAGACATCAGGAACCAATGCCCCTCAGTAAACGGCTCCGCTAAAGTCTGAGTATTGCCAACATTAGGCACATAGGCATTGCAATAGCTGGCAGCAGGATAGTAGTACTGCTGATACTTCAGCGCATGACCAGGAGTGGTTTGTACATTCTTGATACATTCCGCAAGACTTTGCGACAAAGTCTTTTCTGGCGTTGCCTTCGGAATAGGCAGATTTACGTTGGTATCATTTAAGATGTAGTCTCTATGAGCGATAATCTTGAGGGTATTAAGCTGACCACGAGCAACCATGTCACCCACATTCAATCCTACACGAGTAAAGTAATCACCAAGGATAGCATTACCTACACTGAGATTCCACATGCTCTGCGTGATTTTCTCAAAGCCGATGTCACTGATCGTATTAAGAGCAGAATATTCCTTGAACCCGTCATTAGCCGTATTACTCTCATCACGCATCGAGGAGTCAGACACAATTATACCGGAAATGTACTCCTGCAGCAATGGCAGATTATATACATCATAGGCAGCATTACTTAATATGATACCATTCATACTATAGTTTTCATCGGTACCATTCCAGAGTCCCCATACGCTCTGATAGTAATCCTTTAAGGCTACTGCAATCGCCCATTTGCGCTCCTTAGGCTCGATATAGAATATCACAGCAATAGGAGTAGAGTCAGAAAAGCTCAGGTCGCTGCCGTATGTTCCATCAGCAAATACGTAATCTCCAAGCTTCGCTTGATAAGCATAGAAATAGATCTCACTCTCTGCGCTAAGTGTGTTTCCGTCTGACAACTCAACTTCCAGATATACCGTAGCCTTGTCATCATTTTCCTTAGACCCAACTTTGCTGACATGTATAACACCAGTATCTTCCTCTATTGTAGCGAAGCTGTTCTCACTTATGTTCCATCTTGCTGATGTGAAATCATTACCTGTTGATGGATAAGTTTTTAGCGTTAAAGAGTAATCTCCTTTTGCACCGAAGTTTCTCTTACCGACGATTGATACACGCTGAATAGCGACCTTCTCATAAGAGATATACAGACTGTTACCCTCGTTATCAATTTTTCCCCAAGCTTTCAGCATCTTTCGCTTCTGGTCCATTGTAACATTAGCTGTACATGTAATCTTTCCTTGTAATTTTACACCCTTGTCGGCAAGCCACATCAGGAACTTCATGTTATCTACCGACCAGTTTATACCCTTCACGGTTGCTTCCTCAAGAGGGCTGTTAGCGTCAAAACAAGCCTTGCAAATGGCATAGCTATCCAAATTAGGGCAATCTTCAAATTCCAAATGCTTAATATGAGCATAAGACCCTATCGTCATCCCGTCAGATGACAAATTAGTATAACCCTTGAGACGCAACTCAGTAATGGTAGCAGGCAATACCAGCTTGGTGAGCATATCAGTAGGAGGTGTTGTTACACCTATAATAGGAGTATTGGTAAAGTCAATCTCCTTCAAGAGGTCAGAGGATAAGACGATACTCTTTTTCAGGTTCTTCACGTTCCTGACAATCACCTGTCTCAGCATACCCATCTTGCTGAGGTCAAAATTCAGTCCTGCCTCTCTTGTGTTTGGCTTGGATGCGGTATAGTTCATCACGAACTTCGTGAGCCTTTTCAACAAGTCCATGTTGAGGTCGAACTTAAAGTCGCCAAGACCTTCCAAGCCATAGATGGTGTAATTTCCATTACTACCTCTTGCGTAGGTCGATAACTCTGTGATAAGGTCTGCATCATCAATATCGAAAGTCGCATCCTGCGGGTTGGAAAACTTGAACGGCATATACGAATAAGTGCCTGGTTTGATATTACGATAATCATCAAAGTTGTTTGCACCCCACTGTAAGCTACAATAGATAGCTTGGTAATGCTTGATAGCAAAGCCCCTACCATCTTCATACAAACGCAGACGAAGGTTATTGCTAACAGACGAGCCACAATGATACTTACTATCAAGGTATCTCTGGCGCTTGCCAAAGAAGTAGTCCGTCACTTGCACCTTGTCACCGTATGCCTTCGTAAAGTTGTTGGTGTTAGCATATCCAAAGGCATCTGCATTATACAGATTCTCGCACCAACACTTCCAAAAGTCCTTATACTTCGTGAGCATGTCTTGATAAGTAAGACCATTTCCTCTCATCTTGACATACATCGCTTCCACCTCATTAGGGAAGCAATTTACAATATTATCCCACAAGGCAGACAGTCTGCCATTGAATACTGGATTGAAACCTTCCGGACAATTCGGTTTGTATGAGTTCGTTGTTTCGTCATAGACCTCTCCGTTAATCTGAACAGTCTCATCTGTTGACGGATTGTAAGCGTCATTCCACTCATGGTAGTATCTGAATGATAACACACCAGAGTTATTGAAAAGGGACTGACTGTCCGTGTCCCTCAGAAATATATCAGCCTTAGCTTCTTTTACTGTCTTTGCCATAATTATTCTTCATTCCAAGTTATTGTATCAAATGCTAAACTCATGTTTTTATCCATGGAATCCATACCGATGATCCATTGGCAGAAGTTGAAATAGAATATCGCACTATCAAGTCTCAGGTATGTACTTGCTTCCGCTGTAAACTTCGCACGTCTATATGCCGGATTATCCTTCTCATAGGTGGTTCCATTATAAACGACTGGAGCAGGAAGTGTTGCATAATCGCCATGCTCACGCTTGTATCTCTCGGCAAGGAGTACATTAGTGGAAACAACCCAGTTATGGAAACGCTTGATGACCGCAAGCTCCTGATTGGTAGCATCGATGTTATCCGTAGTTTTCTTTGCCACACCTAACTTATTTGCTTTATTGGTAGGCGATTTTTTCGGTACTCTCGCATAATAAAGAGGAATACCAGTCAGTACACTACTCTGTAATGAATCACCATCAATACTATAGTCTCCAGCCTCCTGATTGAACATATTGACATTCTCATCTATCTCCCATATCTGAGCCTTCATGTAGTCCTTTGCAGGGAAGCCAAGGAAGGACGCAGAATATTTATTGTTGATGAAATTGTATATGCTGAGGAAGGTAGGCGCGGCAGTTCCACTTGTTGAGGTTCTTCGGAATCCTATTTCTGGGAAACCGCTGAGTGACTTTCTGTATGTGACAGCCTTACCTAAGTCTGCCTGTTCCTTCTGATAGGCAGTATAGAGAGACTCGTTACTTTTAGCACAAGCAAGAAGTATCTGCTGGTACATATTCATAGCATGGATATTGACAATGCCTTCAGATGAAGCAAAGTTCACCTTATGAACCATTTCTTTTTCACCAGTCTCCACACCAATGGTAATGGAGTAGAGTGTATGGTTCTCTGTTTCCCCAACCAATCCCACGGTAATATTTACAGACTCGCCATTGCCCGTTTCAAATATCTCTGCAAAATTCTTGTATGGCAGAGGATAACCATTTGAGGATGTACCATCAGCATTAAACATGTGCGCGCCTACGGTGAATGGAGCTTGCGCCCATCCGTCAGTAGCCTTATTCCAAAGTGGATTTTCAAAGGTTGTGCCATTGATAGGAACATCATCATTGTTCTTATTGTAAGGCAAGTTGTCGATATTCCATACAATGATAGGAGATTGAGGTAATGCCTTTTTCACCTTCTCATAGGATATAATCTCATCAGGGTTATGAATATTACCACTGCTGTTGAGAATATCATTGCGCTTGGCGAGGTTTATCTTTCCATAATGGTCAAAGATTCCATTGCTATCATACACATCATTAACATCTGGTGTATCGTAAGCAAAATTATCCAAGGCTTGATAAGGATTGATGGATTTCTCATATCCTCTTATCGAATAGAGGATGACCTTAGCCATAGCAGAACCTATGACTATATCCTTCGGAGTACCCTGCTTCCAGTTTGCGTTAGAATAATCGAACATTCTGACACATACACCATTGATACACAGATAAACCAAGTTCACGTCCTTCTCTGTTGCATCACCACCACCAAGATTGTTGACCGTATGAGTAGTAGTTCCGTCAATAGACAGAGAGAATTTTATTCGCTTAGTCTCAGGATAGTAAGTTATCACACGATCCGTAGAACATCTTACCTCGATTTTATTTGCGTATATGCGGAAGCCAGTTGTATCATCCATGCAATCGACGATAACTGCATTCTCATCAGAACAGATACCTGTCTCAAACTCAATCTCGATAGTTCTTCCCTTCTTGCTTCCACTCACACCGAAATTCTCTGCAAATGGTTGCCAGTCTTTCAGTGTAACAGACTTTCCGGCTCCGATGGTCATACCTTTTCCATCCAGGAATCCATTATAGGCATTCAACTTAAAATTGGCAGAACGCTCCAGATAGGAAGTTCTTACTCCTTCGTAATAACTCTCCAGGTTCTCGATACCCTTATCAGAGTTTGTCTTACCCTTCATAGAGTAATACACCTTACATTCGCTTACTGGCTGTAAGGTAACTCCTGCACCCTTGATTGTTACATCGTGGGTTGCACTCACCTCGCCAATAGATATGACTACACTAATCTTTGGAGCGTAGTCATTTAAATCCAACGGCACGGTAGCCATCAAAGGAGTCTCTCCTGATGTATGATTATCATCTACGGTACATAACTGGTCCGTCAGAACGATTTCTTCTGTATTGTTATTATACAATACCTTGATTTCGATTGCAACCTGTGAACCAATCTCATTGTCAGGTAGGTAGAAATAATAAGGTATTTGGATGGTCGAATACTGAGTAGCAGACATTGGAGCATCTTTACCTATGGCAATAGCAGGTGTATTACCCTTCTTGATATAGGAAGTTCGTATCTTTTCTGTTGTGATGCCATACTCTGAATTGGATGCCCATACTTCAATCTCATGCTTACCAGCAGCATAAGTACCTTTTGAGTCAATAATAAACTCGCCAGATGAGTTATTGATGGTCTTTGTCATGGTTTCACTACCATTACCATTGCTTACCTTACAATAGACCGTTGCATTAGCACCCTGGCAATTCACACGCAAAGACCACTTTCCATCCCTTACGGAAGTCTCTACATAACTCGCATCAAATGAGAGGTTGATTGACACCGTTCTGATACCAAAAGAGAAAGTTCTGCTCTGACCATGTGTATTAGACACAGTAATCTTTACAGTATTCATTTCTGACACAAGATAGCTGGTCAGGTCAACATTATAATTGTTGCCCGTTGCCGTACCAGAAGCTTCAAGCGTCTGTTTCAATTCCGGAATATCAACACCATTCACTGATACCACAAGAGTTCCGCTTGTCTCATCCTTTTCGGAAGGCTCTCCGTAGTAGCTATTGTAATTGATGGTTGCAATACACTCTGTACCCTTTACGATAACATCGTTAGGTCTCTTTACCATAGATGTTCGCAGGATATACTGGAGTTCAGCTTTTGCCGTAACAAAGTCATACGACTGTTTGACGTTATCAGCATAAGTCTCCTTATCGTTATACCACTGACGATAACTTTCCTCATCTGAAAAGAACCTCCAATAGATGTGCGAGTTGTTTCCCTCCGGCACTACCTCTTGGTCAATGTAACCAAACTTCCCATCTTTTAAGGAAATCAAGTTATCCTTGATGAGCTTCTGTACCCATTTACCTAAGTAACCTCCCCAATCTTCCTTGAGGTCAGGTATTTCCTTGTCTTTTTTTTCTGCTGCCATATTTAATTAATTTTTCCAAGTTTCATCATTTATCCAAGGCTTCTCATTTACCCACCATCCACTACCAAAGCAGCTTCTGATAGCTTGCCAAATGAGAACGCTTCCCTTATACACTGCCGAAATCACATTGCTTCCTAATCTGATAGCAGAAATTTCTTTATTTCCCAACTTTATCATAGGCTATTCCTCCGTAAGCATATAGTAGGTATCAGCCTCCTTGGTCTCCAAAGCTTCATAAGCAGCTTCTGTCATGCTTACGAACTTTGTGATAGTAGCAGGAATGTCATCTACCTTTTTCTTCAACGTAGAAATATCAGATGTAGCGGTATTTAAAGCCTTTTTGTTTTCCTCTGCCGTTTTATTTGCCGCATCTGCCTTTTTTAACGCATTACTTGCATCAGTAGCAGCAGTGGTTGCTTTCTCTTTGATTTCGGTGATGGTGGAAGAGAAATCGACGGATTGCTTCGTCCAATTCGTACCATCGAAATAAAGGAAGGCGATTTCGTTTTCTACTACAGAGAGTTTGCCAAAGTTAGGGTATTCACCGACCTCGGTAGGCAGATAGAACACCTTGGTTTTTGGAGCGCCTGGGTTTGTGGTTCTTGCGGCGATACCGCCATACACCGCACCTAACAACAGACTATCTACCGAACTCTTGACTTGCGCCAATGCGTCCTTGGTGGCATAGGTAGATAAATCCACCGAGATATTGACCTTGAACGTCTCGCTGGTAGCAGTCCACGTTCCATCCGTCTTGCAGCGATAGACAGTATAGTCAGTGCCGCTGCCTACATAAGCCATCATTCCCTTGTCAGGGTTAGGATAAGCCGTTTTCAACTCGGTTTCAGATGAGTAGAAACCACAATTCATCTCCTTCGCCTTGCTCGCCTCACTCAGTTCCATGAGTTTCGTGACAATTAAGCCGAAATTGGTGTCGATCGTTTTTGCTACGTCACCAAATTTGCCCGTAGTAGGCGTTTTGTTTAACTGTTCCATTTCTGAAATATCTTTTTGTTTATCTGTTGTTACCAATCACGAGGATGTTTGAACTCGACCCAAACTCCACGATAATTTTTCTTCGTGCCGTCGCCATTTGTGATGGTCACCGAAAGATCCTTGAAGAAGCGAAGACAGACAGAATCCATTTCAGAACCCAGTTCTACCTCCGTTACATAAGTACCACGTCCTATCAGCAAGATGGTGTCATACCAAACTTCCTCGTAAGAAGGTTTCCCATAATCAGAATAATTCACCTCCAGGTTGCAGAATCTTCTTGCCTGAATATTCACCTTATTGTCACTGCAAAGACCTCGCTTGATAAGAATCTCGTGACCGTCATCATACCATTTCAGCTCTGGTAGCTTGATGTTCACCCATTGGTTCGCATCACTTTCTTCCTTGGCATCCTTCGCCTTCCAATAACACTTGGTTGTGGCATAGATACAATTCACAGTACGGTCTATCTCGTAATCTTTGTAAGTCGGCATTGTCGGCTGAGAACTGGAATAAGCGTAATGATGGAAACCGCAAATGATGTTCTTGAAATTAACACCAGACAACCATCCGCCAATATATTCCATTGCCACATTCTCATCGGCAGAACCTTGCACACCCACAATACCACCATATCTGGGCATCATATCTCTCTTCGTGTCAATGAGACGTAAAAGGAAATCATCGTAGTGGGTGCAACAACCAATAATCGCTTGTCTGTCCTTGGAATTGAATATCAATTCACTCAAGTAGAGACTCATCTGATTTGCAGAGGAATTTGGCAAGTTGCCATTATCATCAAAATTCTGCTTAAAACCTATTCGGTTGAAACCTATCTCGAAACCGCCGATTGAGCCGGACGTGGAATTGATTTCACCATTCAATTTTGCGTTTCCTTTCTCATCAATCTCAAAGTTGCCATTCGGCGACTTGATAGACTTCATAACTCCACCCTCGGCATAGATGATACCTCGCAGGATAATGTCGGTAAGAATGGCTCTACCGCCATGCGTGACCACGAACTTAGCGAGATTGTTGAGTTCTTCGGCAGTAGGCTCGTAATTCGGATTGTCCTTGTACTTCTGAATGGTGTAGATAGCCTGTTCGAGTGTTCCACCGCCCCAGAGGTAAGGAGAGTTATCATCGTTGTAATAGCCACTCATACCGCCAGTCTCCTTAATCATCTTCTTATCACGATAGTTGCCCACCTTGAACTGCTGCGACATGACTAAGCCACCATCAATGGTTGTAGAACCTTGCGTGATTGCATCGGTCAAGAATTTCATGTTCTGAAACTCAGCCATCGCCTTATCATTATCTGAATAAGATGGAGACCAAGCAGGGGCAATCGTACCATAGGAAAGCATGATTTCGCAAACGGTACAATTCGTGCTAACCATGGAGAAAACGTTGTCTGCCGCATCAGAGCAAGTGATATGAAGCTCATATCGCTCGAAAGATGAAGTCATATCAATATCCTGCGTTTCGCCACCTACGCTTACCTTGACGGTCGTTCCATTAGCCTTGAAGGAGAGAGTGTATGACTTATCAGCCAATAATGGTTGAGCAAGTTGCTGGGATAGTTTGCTACCTATCAATACTGCCTTTCCGCTCGTCGAATCTTCGGTATCAACCACGGAAGCATTCTCCATCGTCCAGTATTTCAGTTTCTCGGAGAACGTTTCCTTATCCTCAGAGATTTCAATATCTTCGGATATATCAATACTCTCATAGTCGCCACAGAAGGACGTATTGCGCAAGAGATTACCACTCTTAATGTTCAAATTCTGCAAATCATCTTTCTTGGCAATATCAGTGACAGGCGAGCCACCAGGCAAGGTGGAATCACTCTCGAAATGAACCGTACCCTTGAATGTTGCTTTCTTCTGCTTTGAATCGTAGGAGAAATATCCATCTTTTCCACCTATAAAGCTATCGCCATACACACGACAATGAAATACACCAGTTGCCGCATCATATCCCTCATCTTTAACAAGGCAACCATCAAGTGAGAATGATGATATTCCTTGATACATCTTCTGACTTGGTGCATCGTCTGATGTAGATGAGAGTATTATAGCTGACTGCCTGTTTGGGTCATCGCTACCTTGATAACCGAGCTGTACGATTTTGTCCCCAGCTAAAGGCTCAGAGGTAGTCAAAGAATCCATACCTCCATTAGCTAAATTAGAAAGTACAATGTAATTCTCACCAACAGACATGACAAGTCGCCAATAATATCTCGTTTTCTTGCTTCCGTCTGCTACTATATCAAACTGCTGACATCTCGCTTGGTCGAGTGGACGAAAATAATTAAACACCTTTGTGCTTCCATTATCGCTATCTTTGGTTTCAAAATAGCATTTAAATGAAGCTGGTTCTGTATTATCTCCGTCAGCTATTACCTCTCCATTAGAGTTAAGCCTTTCGACCTTTGAACATACCATTGCAGCTGGGGTAATCGCCAGCTCACCACCTATATGACGCAGCTCACGGATGGTAATATCTCGAAATTGAGCAGCACGGCGAATAGTGATATAATCGAACTCAGCCGTTGATGTTCCATCTTCCTTTACCTGAATGCGTGCGCCTGTCGAGTCTGTAGCGTAAACTCCAAACTCAGTATTCGTGCCGTTATTTCCAAGTTTCGTGTTACCACCTACCTCTACATCTTCTTTTATAATCAGTTTTCTAAGTTGAGCTGCTCCATCCTGAGCAATCTTCCAAAGATTACCTGCCCCCAACTTAATACCTTGCTCAAAAGTAATCAGCCCTTTTGCTACATCATCGATAAGCTTGGAAATGTAGCTCTTGTAAACAGCTCTTGCGGAATAAACATTATATTCTGTAGGAGACGTTTTGTCATAGCTTTTAATGATATATATGGAACTTCCACCAGAGCCTCCTCCATTATTCAGATAACTCTGTCCGTTATACACAAGTTCCTCAATTTTAGACTCCATTGCATTGAGCCGTGAATATGACGGTTTTTCTCCGACATAATATTTTGCTCCATCATAAGGAATATCTAGACTGAACTCATAACCGATAACTCTTGAAGACCTATAGTTGTCATCATAACCTTTATTGTAAAGGTTAACCCTGTCTCCTACCCCATGCAAGTTGCCACGACCTTGACAGAAGGAATAATTAGCCTCAGCGGTACATGTATATGTCGTAGGGTCTATCATAGACTTCTTCAAGTTCTTGATTGCGTCCGTCAACAACTCATTCGAAGCAGCTGAAACCAAAGTGTCGCCCAATTTGGTAGAATCCCAATTATAGAGGACAAAAGTATCTCCATCTTTTGGGTGCAATGTCGTGTCCGGCAAGAAACGACCATAATCCTCATTTGCAACTATCTCAAATACCTGCGACTCAGGATTTATCTGTTCCTTTCCATCTTTCAATATCGGATTTCCATCATCGTCTTTAATTATTTCTTCAACTCCATCCGGATTAAACTCACATTCGAAATCCATACCATTAAGAGAACCGCTTTGGAACACTACATGCAGGTTCTTACCACTAAGAATATACGACTTTCGGAAAGCCATATCTCCAGTTTTTTCGCCATCTCCATTGACTATGGAAAGTGAGTTTACACGATAGAAAGTCCGTTTGATATAATCTCCTTCTTCGGGTGTACTTTCATCTTCTACATCTTTTTCGTATGATGTTACCTTTGATGTCTTGATAAGATTTCTTGGATAAACATCATCATTTGTAGTTACTCCCTCAACATATTGGTCTTCACGGAGTCCACCTACTTGTATATAACCATTTTTCAGCTCAAAACCATTTTCCTTCAAGAGCTGCTTGTTCTTGTCAGAGCATTCTGATGACGTTGGAAGCATAAGACGTTTTTCTACAACACCATCCTTTGTTATGTCCGCATCTGCATCATTCTTATATCCACTTGGTAAGTTCCTTGCAGCTCCAAAAGCATATACCCTGTTTGCATAAGTGGACTGGCTTTGCGAACTTGACATAGAAACGATGTTGTCGTTTAGTCTGAAATCAACAATCGCATTTGTATTCTCGCAAGTACCAAAGTGAAGTATATTGCCTTCAAACCACCATTCACATTCAAACGTCTGAGCAATATTTGCAATAGCATCCAACATACTTGTATTTGAGTAGGTTATAAGCTTTGCAGAATTTGCGTCTACGCTCGCATCAATAACATAAGTATAGTCCGTTCCTTCGCCTTCAAATTTAGGGTCGTAAAGATAAGACTTGTCTAACTTCGCATAATAAGCCAGACTTTTCATTATCACCTCTACATGGGTGCTTATTTTAGAAGTAAGAGAGAATGTCGCTTCTTGTGAACCTGTATTCGGGCGATACTTCAATATTTTATTCTTGAACTTACGATAATATGCATCAAATTGGATTTCATAGGAATATCCAATAGTATCATTATCCTTGGCCTTAGTTAAATCTATCAGCTCAAATCTTCCATATGGTGTTTCTATAAAATCACCAAGCAAGAAATATGCTGGCTTAGAAAGTTTGAACGAAAGCTTACAATAGTGAGACTGCATCAATTCGTAATGAACCAACGCATCTTGTGTAACAGGAACAGTACATCTTACTTGTACGTTTCCGCTATTATCGTAGTACTTTATGTCGATTTCTTTGAAAGTTTCCATAATTATTTTATATTTTCAAATTCTTTTAAAGTGAATTTCTCTCTATCCGAATCTGTCAGCTCTCCTCTATTGGCAGGATTGTATTCTACAAACTTCAAGCTCTTCTTGCCTATAGCGCCTCCTTTTCCTCTTGAATAAGTAGTTGATTTTCTTGCACAATACAAACGATAAATATCATCTTTTGATTTCGGAACCTGTATAGTAACAAAACCATTATCCATGAGTGCATCAAAGGCTTTCACTCTTTTGTTGTAGTCATTATGGTCTTTTCCGACAATAACAAACTCCAAGGTTATACTTCTTTCTGCTTTTTTAGGACGAATAGGAACAACCCTAGTTCCGTGCTCAGTTCTCACCTCATTGGTAATATAACTTTTGTTGTCTGCGTCAGCTTCTAACGCATCCAAAAAGCCATTGCCCATCTTGACACGATAGGTAGTCCAAGCATCTTTCTCGTTTATGATAAGCTCATTCATGTTCATGCCAACAAAGTTAAAAACAAAATAAGGAATCGCATTATAATTTAAGCATGATACTTTCACTTAAAAATTAAGTGAAAAAGGGCGCAAATCCTAACAGGAAATGCGCACCCCAAAAAACAATAAGCATTAAAAAATTATGAAGTTGTATTTTCGTTTCCCTTTACTTTTGCTGCTAACGCTACTTTATCTTCTGCATCCTTGCGTATCTTTTCGATTTCTTCAGCAGGAGCATCAGTCAGCGCCAGCATTTGTACAGCAGTCTCTAAAGAAAGTACGCCTTGATTATATAGTTCCGCTATTACTTTCCACTTATCCTTTTTATCATCCTCGAAAGGTTCGGCAAAATCGAATTCGACCTCCAGCTTATCCAGCTTGCTTCTCATCTCAGGATATAGTTCCTTCATAACGGCTATAATCACATGCGATAATCTACCGACAAGCTCTTCATAGATTTCCATTCGGTTTGCTCGCTTGATATAACCTAGCACCAACGCTCGTTTTATTCCTACACTGGTTAGCGTACTCATAGCCTTCATCAGCTCAGGCGACATATCCGGTGTAAACGTATCAAACAATATAGATTGAGCCAAGTCCTCCTTTTCTGCCTTGCGAATTTCTGAGTTCTGAGGAGGATTGATATATTCAAACCTAGAATTCTTTCCTGTCAATTGTATCAGCTTTCCTGGTTTATTCCGCTTAGGAATAGATTGAATCACGTCAGCAGTTGCCGCAGCAATAGGGTCGGCAAAGTAGTTGTTAGCATCCCCAATCTTGGAATCCAGCATCTCTTCACGTTCCATTCTCGGCTCTGCACCATCCCATGCTTTAGGTTGGCGAAAGTAGATGCCGTTAATCTTTCCGGTCGGATTAGGATACTTATACACCTTCCATCCAAAACCACCACGCTCACAATGATAGTTGAAGACCGATGTCAATATATCCCAACATTCAACAGTTCTTGTCTCTCGCTTTAAGGAATAACCTATCGCAAAAGCAAGCATATTTCCATATTGGTCAAACAATTCTCTCATCTTATGTCCTTTGGAACGTGCTGCTACGTATACGTCAACATGCATTTCTCCGTCTTTTTGCGAGAAATTAAAGACAAGTCCGCTTTCGGTTTCCGCTCCGGCAAGTCGCTTGCATTGACGAAGCTTGGTATTGAAGTATATATTCTTCAAGTATTTTTTGTATAGCTCAAAGGCTTCATCGTCACCTTCTACTTTCTTCCACATTATCGGATTACCTAACAAGAAGAACAACTCTACCTCATTGATGTATCTCTGTCTTGTCCTTGCCAACTTCTCCGTCCTATATGGTTTTTCTCCCTTTACCCATTTATCCTCACGGCTCATCACCTTGTGAGTTTGCGGATTATATTCCGAAATGGCATTATCCACATCGAAATCATGTTGTTCCATCATGTTTACGACAGAATCAACATCATTATCTTCCAAACGTTCGAAGATACTTCTCTCAACACCCAATGCGTTGAGCGTGAGGTTTCGAAAATATGTCTTTATCTGAATAATTGAATCTACAAACATCCTTATAACTTTTTGAAGCAAAGGTAATAATAAACAGGGTTTCTACCTACCATATAGGGAAAACGCCTTTCACTTAGTTTTTAAGTGAATAAAAAAGACTATTTACTAAAGGAAGAACCTCCAATTTATGAATAATCTTTTTTATTTACATATTATTTTTGTTTTACCTATGAGTTATCGCAAACTAACTATTTGATATTTAAGTAATTGTATTTTTCTTACAAAAGTAAATATATTTGCCTTTTAATACACACCTAAGTCTGATTTGGATGCTTTTCTTGGCTTCATCACCTTGCCGAGCAATACAGCAAGAATATAATATCTTGCAGCATCTATCAAATGGTTATCATGGTCTTCGGGAACATTGATATAATTACCATCCTTGTCCTTTGCCCATACATACTTGCGGAACTCGCTCTGTAAATGGACTGATGGTCTAGTTGTGAAGATTTCGAATGTCTGCATCTTGTCTATACCTGCCAATATTGAACCAGCGCCCTTTTGTGCTCCATATATAACTATTCCCCCAAGCGCAACCTCATCTATCAGCCTAGGGTCGGCACTATCCGCATACACAAACAAGCCTTCTTCCGCATAAGGACGCAAGAATTTTATAATGTCACTGGATAGCATTTCCGTTTTATAGCAAAGTTCCTCTATGTACAGGCGATTGTCAACGATACCGCACTTCACAATAGCAGTATAGTCTTTCGAATATCCCCAATCTACACCGATGGCTACTTTTCTTGCGTTGCTTGGGAACTTGTCAACGATACCTACATGCTTAAATATAGCACCTTCAGAGACATCTGACCATCTACCTATCATTATATGAGCATATTTCTCCGGTTCATTCTCCTTCATTTCCAATACCTCATTAAGAAACTCCGGTGACAGATGCTTTATGTTGTCAAGATATGTAGTATGTATATGAAGTACTCTTGGGTCAGTACTAATCTGGACTGGAACACCATCAAAATATACCTCTTTATGTGTTTTTTCGATAAAACGCTTATATACCCAATGATTTGAATCACAAGGGTTCATAATGATTATTACTCGGTTGTGCAATCCTTTCTGACGGATTGAAAGCATGATGCGCTCAAAATCCTCCTCACTAGTCCACTCCTCGGCCTCATCAACGACAAATGTAGTCACGCCATGAATAGACTTTAATTTAGCAGTCTGATTGCCACTAGAAGTATTGATACCACGGAACATGATTTCGGCTCCTGTCATCTTATTGACTATATCGGTCTTCGTATTCTTGAAGTAATCCTGTGTGCCATCAATCTCTATCTTCTCTTTAACCTCTGGAATTACGGAAATAGCGGCACTCACCATTGTATAACGTGTATAAAGAATCTTATGCGCTATCTTTCTTTCGGCATTATATTCAAAAGTAAGTCTTTCGATAAACTGAGAGGCAGAGAAGCTTTTTCCTGACGCACGGCTTCCTGTAATAAGGTAAATGAAATGCGTCTTATCATTATACAAGGGATAATAAACGGAATGTGTTTTTGTCATTATTCACCCTCCTCTTTCTCTTCTGCTTCCTGTTCTATCTCTCTTTCAATCCACTTATTGATGGATATACCCTTCTTAGGGTCAAAAGGAATACCCTTTTCCTCTTCATCCTTCTTACCCCTCTGTATCTCTCTCCAAGTCATATCGTAATGGAATAGCCAAGTAGAAAGAGCTTGTACGTTAGGCGGTGTCTCCTGTTCGGTTTCTCTTGTTTCTACTACTACGTCATCCGTCATAACTCCATCTACGACCATGTGTCTTTTGGTGGTTGTCTTACCTTTTACCTTAACGCCTCCAAGGGCGCATTTGAGGAATCTACCACGCACGATTGCATTGATAACCTCTCTACCACGCACGAGGGATTGAGTTATTCTTTCGCCTCTTTCCGCATTTTCGTCTTCATTCCAATTCTCGTATTTTCCGTTTTTCATTCGGTTGAAGACCTGTGGATTTAGGTCAACCCCAAACTTCAAACCAAGGGCGTAAGCAATTTCAGAATCCTTCTGACCTTGCTTTGCAAGCTGTTCTATCTCATCGTAGAAAGCATCGCCATTGTAATCAAATTTCGGTTTTGCCATTTTCTTGTATTTATTATTGTTTTGCTATATATTGGGCAGATGGGGTTTATACCTTGCCTCTTATTTCGTTATATATATAGAAAGGAACGGATATTATGAACATCGGTATTGCTAATACCAGAGCCACCATCAAGTTCACAATCTTTAAGAACTTCTCCTTATCCATAATTACATTTTATGAGTTGACCAATTGTTTTACCTCTGTTATCACTGGAAGAAAAGAATCTTTTAGCCACTCCTTGTACTTGCTTTTTGAATCCTTTGTAAGAAACAAGGCTACAAGTAAGAAAGGAATAGCTATGGGTACAAGTATTATAGCCATCACATACCCTTGTAGGGTCTTTATCATCTTCACTGCTTTCATAGGCTCTTCGTTTATATGTGTTTTGCTACCTTCATAAGCATTTCTCCCTTTATCACCTTGTCGGTTTCAATAAAGCCAAAGGTGCTCATAAAGCGTTCCTTGTTCTCGATATTATCAAAGGAAAGCATTACATAAGACTCGGCTTCCAATGCTTTTTCCGCTGCCTTGGTATTTACCTCTTTCTTTACCTGCTGCATACGTTCCTTATTCTCTTGATATTGAGCCTCCTGCTGCTGATTGGCTATAATTTGATTTTGCTCAATCTGTCGTCTCTGTTCTTCTTGTACTTCCTTTGGTGCTGGTGCTTTTTTGTTTTCGCTTTCTTGGGCAAATGGGTCTAGTAATGAATTTAGCTCTTTACCTAATTCATCTTCGCCTTCAGTCTTTACCATTGCATCATATCCGAACAGAGATAGGTCTTCTTCCGTTAATCCGGCATCCATATAGTTTATGTCCGGCAGTAATTCACGGACTTTCATATCATCCCATTCTCCATGAGCATTCTCGGAATTAAGCATAAGATTAAGTTCGACTTCGGTCTTGTAATCTACATCTATAGCCTCAGCCAAAAGAGTATAGTCCTTTTCGGGATAGCCCATAATCTCATCCATGATGGTTACTTTTTGGTTTCCACCTACGATGGTCATTGTCTGCTTATTGACGGTTATACCACCAACAACGCCATATTTCCTTATGGAACGTTTCAATGTAGCTTTCTGCTGCGGTGAAATTTTCCTTGGATTATATGGAGCTATCTGCACTTCGGAGCGTTTGAACTCTTCCTGCTTGCCTGTGAAATAATCTCTTGGTTTCGTCATCTTATCAACTCATTGTTTCTTGCAAAGGTATGAATAATAATTGTTTAAGAGAAATGTTTGTCTTCGTGTATTTTCACTTTGTCTTTTTAGTGAAATAATATATTGCAGTAACATGTTAATTGGCTTATATTTTGGTTACTTTTGCACAAAAAAGATATGGGAGACGTCGGTAATAATGGGGCATATGTTAGGCTGAGAGCACAAGCTACCTCTATGCGGAGAAAAGCAGAGTCGGTTGGTAACAAGCTACAAGCTATAGCGGAAGGTATAGCTAAGAAGTATGGAGCAAGGGTCACTCCTATCAATTACAAGAGTGTTGACTCCATAGTACGAAAGGCTAAGGGCGAGGCTAATGGTATTAAAGACATAAAGGACTCGTACAGAACAACCATCATCGCAGATAAAGGGTCAATTCCGAATATCATAAAAGACCTAAAAGGTAAATACAAAGGCTTTGAGTTTGTAAGACTCAAGGAACAGAAACTGGATACTGGCTATTCTGGAAACATCATCAATATTCGGAACAAGAAGACCGGACTTATTGGTGAGATACAAGTTAACACCGCCAAGATGATTTACGCCAAGGAGAATTACTCGATAGCCTACAAGCTGTTGGGTGGGAAGACCATGCGAGAAATCTATAAAGAGACCAAGAAACCGTCCGGTTGGGGACATGCGTTATACGAGCAGAGTAGAACTGCCAAGAGTAACGGAGGCAAGAAACAAAGGTCGGTATCTATGCAACAAGCTTACTATGCAACGTTTCAATAACTAATATATTTAAATTTCAAGTAATAAACATTAATTTATTTGCAAGTTTAGTATTTTCTTTATATCTTTGCATTGTAATAAGGAGATAAAGACTATGAATAATAAAGATAAGAACAAAATCAGCCACCTCCTTAAAAACGGAGAGTCGGTTTATGTTTACTATTGGGATGATGACATCGTTGTCCGTTATCAATATGTAAATAAAGAACTCATGTGTTACCCTAAAGGTAAAGGACGTAAGCCAAAGGAGTTTAAGTTTAACGAAAACACCTACGCACAAGATGCTCTTGAATTAGGCGAGTTAATAACGAAAGAAGAATATGAAAGATTCTGAAATGATAGAATTGTGCCTCCACATTGCTTGTGAGGCGCACAAGGGACAGATTGATAAGGTTGGACTTCCGGTGATATTGCATCCCATCCATGTAGGAGAAATGGGTAATAGCACCGAAGAGATTTGTGTCGGATTTCTCCATGATACGATAGAAGATACGGATATGACCTACGACAAGCTGTTATCACTAGGAGTAAGAAAAGACATTGCCGATAGTGTATGCATTCTAACCCACAAGGAAGGTGTTCCGTATTTCGACTACATACAATCTATAATCGACTCAAAAGATATGGTTGCAATCCAAGTCAAAATCAATGACCTGCATCACAACCAATCGAGAGCCAAGAAGTACGGATTCCAAAAACAATTTGAAAAATGTATTACTGCGCTTGCGATGATGGGAAAGTTCTTTCCACATGAGGAGGGGTAATACTACTCATCCTTTGAATATATGCCTTAACTAGTACGCTTGCGAGTATAATCCCAACCTAATTCCTTTGCGACTTCTCGAAGAGCTTTATTAATACTAACTACATCAGCTCTGTCCCAGACAATTGACAACTGCTCTCTGCTTATTCTTCCGTGAGTATAATCGGAACTTGGTTTTGCAACGTATGAATTAAAATACTTCATACGTCTATCCTTTATCTTTTTTGCGACATTAACGGCTTGTCGTTGCGTACTTATCCCCCCAACCATTCTTCGGTCTTTTCATAGAGTATGTATAAGTGCTTGTGATAGCTCTTACCTCAGACGCATTATTTGCGACCGCAGTAGCAATATCTGCACTACTAAAGCCTCTTCCTATCCTTCCTGCAATATTGTTATCCAATCCATTTCCTGGGTGGTTATGCGTAAATATCGCATCTTTGTAATTATAGCCACTTGGCAATTTCGTACTTGTAGAAGTACCTCTTGTGGAATGGCTTATCTCTTTTCCATTTTGGTCATAAGCATAAATACGTTCTGTCTTTAGCTTTCTAATCTTAGCTTCGGTGTCGGACAAAGCCGCATCCAACCCACGGCTATGTCCGGCATTGATTTGCCTATCCGCTCTTTCGCCTCGTTGAGGTCTGCCTCTATATCCTCTATCTGCCATGAATAAATCTCCTTTTTTTATTTGCAAAGATACAAAATTTACAAGGGAGTACCTAAAAACCAAAGGTTTACATATTCACTTATCCATATTGTGCAATCATTCTTTTTCTTTGTTGTATCGAACCTCAACACCTACCATCGTTTGCTTCACGAAAGCCGCCTTGCAAGACATCAACTTACCATTCTTAGAGAACTCTTTATCCTTGTACCTAATATCATACTTGCCCATGTGATAATCATAACAAGCATCAATACAACTCTCTACAAGATTCTTCTCTGCTTCGAAGTACGGCATGTCCCTTTTACTAACTTTCGCAAGCCATCCACCACCTTGTATAAGGTCGAATATTCTTAAATACCCTTCACGCAAGCCTTTGCAATATGCTGCATAAAACTGAATTTTATGAAGAGGAACTTTTGTTTCTTGCTCAAGTAATCTGACCGCCAATGCTCTTGCCTCGTTATCTTGTCTCTGCTCTAGAATCTTCATTGCTTGGTTTACCACCCTTCTTTCCTGTTCCGTCATATCATTTCGAATTTAAGTTTTTAAGAAAGTCAAATCTGGCTTCTACTTGTGTAAAGGTATCATCCAGCTCGTCATCACTCATAGAGGAATAGAAAGTGTAGCAGCATGGGCGCATAGTAAAGCTATCAATCAAGAAGACTGAGAACCACATAATGCGCTTTGTACCACATTGTTTCAGATTAACTTCTAATGCTCCTTGTTCAACTTTAACGGCAATATTATTGTTTGATTTAATATTTAATGCCTTGCCTAAAACATCGTTATACACTTCATTCATTGCTTTTCTTTTTTAATCCTACATATCTCTTCATTTCACTATAAGCTTTCTTCATAGCTTCAGCTGGAGATAAATTATACTTTTTCTCAATATCGCTTGTTATGTCCTCAAAATACTTTCCAAACAACTCTTCAGTATAAGTATCATCTTTCATTCGTTGAATACCCCTTGCGTATATATTTGCCTTCCCCATTCCAAGCCCATTTCGTGAATGAATTCATCCAATTGCATAAGGCTTTTCTTTCCGAAGTTTCGGAATTTTACCATTTCAAACTTGGAATATTGTACCAAATCTCCAATAGTATCTATGTCGGCTGCCTTTGTCACATTAAGGACACGTACTGGTAAATTACAATTAACTAATCGGATGGAGAACACTGAAGGGGGAATATCTACAGATTGTTCTTCTTCCTTTTCACCCTCTTGCATAATCAACTGCATTTTTACATTCTTAATTTCTTCTTTCAAGGAATTGTTCTCCTGCTTCAAATCAGCAAGTTCTTCAATTGCATAGTTGAACTTCCTGATAGCCTTAATGACAATCTGGCGCACCCTCTCCCTTGAAAGTCCAAACTCGTAGGCTATATTACTAATTTTGTCGCCATTGAAAAATGCTTGCATAATCTTCTTCTCTCGCATTCCACATTGTGACGTTAACTCCAATAACGTACAAAGTGAACCGCCTATCTTGTAATAGCTGAAAGAAGAAACGTTCAACGCATCATGCATTAACATTTGTATCTTCGCATTTACCTTGCGCTCACTTGCCAACAACTCTTTCTGCTCTTTATCAAGCAAGTCTTCTGAAACAGACAACATCTTGTACTTCTCAGAATACTTCTTAACATCATCTGCATTCACCCAAAAGCGTTTACTGCTCTTATCATTGTAGCCTCCAAGCAAACCCTTGTTAACCCAGTTTGTAATCGTCTGAGGGTCAACACCTAAATAAGCAGCGGCATCATTTCTTGTCATTCTCTCCATACGAACCCCTTTCTTTTATTTTTTGTTCTTGAAATATTCGCCATAAGCTTCAATTAAATCATTTTCTGTTATACCTCTTGCCAAACAATCTTTAGCGAAATCTACCTGTACATTATCATTCCTTTGAACTTTAGTGTATCGTTCAGAATATTTTTTAATTAAATCGGCAACTACTATATACGCTTTAATTTGGGAAGATTTAAGCATATCTACGCTAACAAAAGTCTTACAGATATTAATACCTCGCTTATAGTCAATCTTTTGCAGATAAAGCCCCATACTCGTAGCTACAACCTTGCTTGTATCATTCTTATAAATAAGCACCGTATAAGCCACTTCTCTTTCAATATGGGCTAATACCCTATTAATTGGCATATTCTCTATTCCCAATGCTCGCTCGGCATATCTTCGTAAGAAATGAGGCGTATAACAGAACTGCTCTGTGCTATTCTCTTCGTCCTACAAGGTAGTAGCACATACATAATCATTCGCCTCCTTGCAATAGATAAACATATCGAAATAAAATTGTCTGATGTTCCCTCTATTTACATACACGCATACTTTGTACTCGGTAGCGTCTTTCGACTTGAAATCATAACACTGAGTAGTGCATTGCCCCATTCCCTTACGAAGTTCACGGATGAGCTTCTTTGCTTTTTCGACAGCAAATTTTTCTAGCATAGGCTTATCTTTCTTGAATATCTCAAAGAGTTCACGCCCTGTCATTGATCCTAAAATCATTCTTTGTCCTCTACTTTTTGGTTCAACTCATTGGTAAAAAACTTTTTTAATCCTTCGTATTGCTTTACCACCTGCTCCAAAGCCTTATTCTTTTCACGTAACTCATCACGCTCTAAGAGTAACTTTTTGTACTTCTCTAACTCACATCTTACTTCTTTCGAATGAAGCCTCTGTAGCTGATTGTTGAGTTCATTAAGCCTGTAGCCTTGTTCACATGTTTTCTTACGAAGACGACACAACCCTTCTTGCATCTTGGAATAATTCTTCAACACCCTAAGAGTTATTCGCTCTTCGGGTATATCCTTATTCATATCATTCTTTCTTGCCTTACTCATAACTAAAACTCCTTGTCCTTTAAAAATAAAACGCTCCCAACCAAATAACTACCTTTCCAGCCAAGCCCCCTCGCTTGTATTGTAGCCAAAGTATTTACAGGTTTATGTTTGAGAAGTCCTTCTTCATCGCATAACAATATGTTATCATCATCAAGATGAACCAACTCAACATATCCTCCAATCAAAGCCTGAGCTTCCTCTAGTGAAATCTTAACTCCATTCTTTGGCTGTACCTCTTTGATGATGCAGCCTACTTCGTATAACATCATGCTCTATAAATTTAAATAAGACATCATATCTTGAACAGCTTCCATATCGTGCTCGATACTCTGCTCATATTTGCTTTTAAGACTTTTATACCCCTTTAATATCGTAAAGCAATAATGTTTGCCATCAAAGTAAAAAGGCAACTCATTGCAATTCTTTTTGTTTGCCGTGAAATTATAAGGACTCCCATGTTGAAAATCAAACTCGAAAGAGCTATTATCATCTTTGCATCGCTCTACTATCTTACTTCTCCATTCTGCAATATGTGCTTGCATCTTTTTCTTATCGTTAGATGTTTCTATCCATAACGTAGTCCCCAATATAGCCAACTTGATAACGTAAACGTTATTTGTAGCCACTGGCTTCAAAGCTTTCAAAGCTTCATCCAAAGCGTTAGCCAAAGCTTCGTTCTTACAATTATTTTCCTTAAATTGGCTTATTACTTGATATGCTGTATTCTTATCCATAATTCTAAGTTTTAAATTTCAACACCAAAATTTTCTGCAAAAATCTGAAGCATAGTCAACTCCAAAATAACTTTCTTAGCCTCGTCTTCACTCATGCCATAGCATACTGCGAAACGCTGGCGCAAAGTAGCGCAATCCATATCGTGACGCTCGTTTAAGAAAGCTATCATATTTCTTACTAATTCTTTGCTATTCATACTCTTAGACAGTTTTTGTGGTGTGTCTCACCTTTTATATTATTTGTACTTTTCAATTGTATCAAAGACATTATCTAAAGCCTCATCGCAATACGCTGTACTAGTTACACATGCACCTCTTGTAATCGCCTTGTAGCAATCTCTAAGACCAAGCAAGCCACTAATAAGCTTAGACGCATCATAGCAAGTAAACTTATTCAAGTCCAACGTATCAATAGTGTTTATGCCATTTTCTGTGATAACACCTTTAATATCATTGATGAATTTCTTCTGTTTGTCTGTAATCATCTTCATAACGCCTGTGCTAGTTTTTAACGTGCTCGCTCTGCACTATCTTACAAGAAACTTGTCTTGCGGCAAATCTTCAAGCATCTCTTAAAGACATTGCAAAGATACGAATTTATTTTCTAACTTGCAAACATTTTATGGTTTTTCTTTATTTATTTAACCTTTCTTTGTGTTTAAAAATACTTTTATTACATACATTAACAATAAAGGCAGACTTTCACAAGCCTGCCAATAAATGTAAAGAAGATAATAAATATTATATATAAATTAAAAAAGAACATCATCTGTTGTCATACCTGTAGAGAATTACCCTACTTTGCGGAAACACCTTATATATACGTTCTAAGTCTTCGGGTGCATTATCCCTTAGCCAAGCAAAACAATCCAAGTCCAAAGACAAACCGCCTGACGCATTCCCAACCTCTGCATTCTCGGAGCGCAATGCTCTGGAGTACATTATCGGCTTAGGCAAATGCCGATGTTTCATATATTGCAAAATTTGCTTTTGGGTAAAATCAGCAAGAGGATAGCAATTTCCACCATGAATGTAATTTTCATCCTCATAAGATTTCAACATAAGGCTACGGTTCATCGAGTCTGCTTTCTTCATACCAAAGAATACGTATTCTATTCCGAAACGCTTTTTTAAGGCTTTTACTACCATTGAAAGATTAAGTACCTTAACCTTTGGATTCGGTACACAATAAACTCCATAATGAAGATTGTATGTAGTATTCCAATGGGGTATCTGCTCGAATTCTATCTTCGGGTATCTTGCCTTTAGCCAATTTATCCATCGTTGTATATGCTCTAAGTCTTTTACGAGATACATAAACACACATACTATCCGCTCAAACTTATTATACAACAAATCCAAAGTGACAATAGAGTCCTTACCGAGAGACATCATTACGATGCAATCTTTACTTTGTTCCCTTACCATATCAATTACCATATTGGCAACATCTATCGGATTTTTCCTCACAACAAGAGGCTTTACTCGCTTGCGTCCCATATTATAACAAGCCTAAAACCTGACTTCCAGAAACACGCATAGAGCTTGTAGCTACCATGTGTAGCATATCACAAAATAACTGCTTCTGCTCTAAACTTTCAAAGTCAATGAAAATGAAGTTATCAATATCTTCCTGTCTCTTCATGCCGACATTAGTGCAATGTTGCTTCTGTTCCTTAACCTCTTCCTTTGTCATCTTCGGCTTGGCTGCATGTTCGGCTACAATCTCTTCGGATGTTTTTTCGATGTTTGGCAATTCAGTCATTGGCACTGGTGGAGTTACAGAAATCATCGGCTCGTTCAAAAAATCCTCACTAAAATCGTCCATACCCGACTCTTTTAATGATGCCTCTAAGTCATCTTGCAACATTTTGATTTGTTCTGTGTCCTGTTCCGTGAAGCCAGCGGCCTTGAAGTCTATTTCATCTATACTGAAATTCTTAGCAACCAGATTGTAGTCTATCGGGTCTTGCGACTTTGCCATAAACAGTAATTGCTCCTTCTCGGTCTTCTCGTCAAAATCAACGGCTTCTACCTTGATGTCATAATCCGTTTCGGGAGTACCATCATAACCTTGGATAAGGTCAACACTCATTACTCGCTTATGACCATCTATAAGGTTTCCGGTTGTCTCATTCCATTGAATACCTCCTATGAGTCCAACTTTCTTTATGTTGGCTTTCTGCTGCTTGATGTCTGCATCGGTATGTACCTTCGGATTGCAAGGGTTCAGATTTATCTGAGACCGCTTGATTACCTTTGTTTCACTTCCTTTTTTCATATCACTTCCTCCTTATTGTTAGCTTTTAACATTACTATTCTTGCCATTGGGAATACCTTATAAATCTTCTCCAAATCTGCCGGATAAAGCTCTTTAAGATACTTCTGGTACTCTACATCCTCTATATCGACCCCTGAACTTTGCTTATTCGTTCCGCATACCTCTGGGTTCTTCAAGTGATGGTCAAGAATAAAATCCAAAATTTCCTTATTTTTATATGTTGATAATGGATAAAACTTCTTAGTCTTCCAATTAATAGCTTCCTTTCCATCCGTATAACTTCTAAGCATAAGACGCCTGTTCAGAGAGTCTGATTGCTTGAATCCATAACAAGCCCACTCTACGCCTATTTTCTCCCTAAGTTTCTCGGTAATGTCGGCTAAAGTCCATTGTCTTTGTTTTGTATTCTGCTTTATTCCCATATACCCCGTCTTAATGTAATTGAATAAAGCATAATGAGGAACTTGAACAAATTCTATGTTTGGATATTTGGCTTTAGCGTAATAATAGTAACGCATGATATGCTCTAGGTCTTTTACAAGATACATAAACACTACTACTACTCGCTTGAATTTCTTGTAGCACAAGTCAAGCAAGACAATAGAGTCCTTTCCGCTCAAAGAATGGAAAAGCAATATACTATCTGTCTCCTTAGAAACATCATCAATGATTTCTCTTGCTCTTTTTAATTCTTGCATACATTATTCTCCTTAAAAATAAGGGGCGAATGAAACTTAATTCATTCAACCCCTTTAAGACTTTTAACCTCTTCTAAGTCTGCGGTTTACACGCTCTGTGACGTTATTTGCAGCGGTACGAGCTGCCAATGTACGCATTGCGCCACCGTAAGTAGTTCCTTGTGCTCCAGTGTTACGATATTCGATATTTCTACCACGCTGTCGTCTCTCACCTGCACGAAGACCTGTTGTACGATTTGTTACCGCTCTCCATTGAGTGTAACGATAACCTCTTGATGCCTCTGACATAGTTGTAACGTTTTAAGTCCACGAATCATAAACTACTCCCCTTGAGGAATTATCTAGGGTCAGTGGACTTACGCCCACCTACTTTAGAGTTGTTTCTGTTACCTTGTCAACAACAAAGAAGAAAAACAAAGGACGCTCTTTCTCTTTTTTAAGCTCCAATGCCTCATACATTTCGTCTAAGTCATGGCTATCATAGTTTTCGTGAAGGAAATCAATATCTTCTTTCATTACGATACAGGTGTCATTCACCAAAACATCACAATCAAGATACCATGAGTTGTTATAATCATGAAAGTGGATTGTCTTCACTACTCGCAATGGGTCAATAATGCCCTCTTCTTGCGCTTTGATAACATCCTCTTCTTCACCATGCTTCTTAAGGAACTCCAAAACATCCTTGTCGAACAAACGCCCAATATAATGGTCTGTATAAGCTCGATACTCGACCTTCTTCTTGCCTTCAAGAATCTCCTTAGCATTCTTCCTGGTCATAATCAAGTTAAGAACCTCAATATCCTTGGCTGGCTTGAAATCAGGATACTTCTCTTTAAATGCACTTACCTGCGCATCGAAATCTTCTTTGTTATTACTCATAATTAATTATTTCAAGGAACACAATGCAAAGATAATAACAATCTTTCACCCAAGCAAATGTGTTCGGGTTATTAAACTCACTTTTGACAAATTGTGAAATACTACTTCTTTTTGTTAAACTTCTCTTCAAACGACTTTCTAACTTCTTCAAACTCGCTGTCATCAATGACATTTGGGTCAAAATTTTCTTCTTTCTTCATATTCATATCTCCTATATGCTTTAAATAATCACTCTTAATCTTTCTCCAGCAATGTTCACATCTTGAAGAATCCATAAATTCTGTCGGCTCACAAGGGTCAATATCTTTCAAAGAATCAAACTCATGTGGCAGTACTTTAAACACGTTCTCAAAATGTTCTTTATTGTACCTTAAGGCTTCGTCACGATAACGAAACCAAGTACAACATTCTTGAATGCTTGTGTTCTTGCTGAAAATCAAATATGCTTTATTCATATATTTAACACAGTTGTTTCGGTGTGTCTCACCTTTTATATTACGTTGCAAAGATAAGAAAAACACCTAAATCTTGCAAATTATTTAATACATTTCTTTTAAAGATTAAATATAATTTATGTTCAGAAACACATTTTAATCTTTCATCACCTCAAAATGAGCATCCATAGCCTCAACAATATTGCATAGCGTATCAATATCGGCATTAAAACGCCCCATTTCAATGTTGCGAATGTTGTTAGGTTTATAACCGGACTTTTCAGCCAGCTCCTCTAAGGTCATACCACTAAGTTCTCGAACCTCCTTAATCTTCTGCCCCATGATATAGCGATAGAGATTTCGGTTACGATGTTTTTTATCGTCATCTGGATTTTTTCTTTGCTCAAAATAAGCAATTTCAAAGTTCCTTATCTTCAGACAATTCACCATATTATCAAACACCTTATGTTTAGGAGGAAGAGGAAAACCATCAGCATCCTCTTTTACAAGTTCAATCTCGCCACCTTCTGTAGCCTGTATGTACTGAGCGAAGCGCACTGCATCATCATAGTACATTTCCGTAAATCTTTGTATCATAACTTTTAGAATTTTCTGCAAAGGTACACAAAATTACTCACATTTAGTCAAACTTGAAACATGCTAATAAATTTTATTTGTTATTTTTAAGACTTTGCCGTATTTTTGCACTATAGGAACAAAAATAATTTAAATCATATAATTATGTGGGTATATAGCGAAAAACAAAAGACATGGGTCAACCTTGACCAAGTTCTACGCATAGCTAACGATGGACAAGGTGGGTATCTGTTAATCAGTCAAGATGGCAAGAAAACATCCATCGACCAAACTTGGTATGACAAGGCTATGCGTTGGGTTGACCCTGACTGGTGGGAGAAACACCCTAATGGTGGTAAGGATTCCTTGAACTTCGAAGATGCTCTAAAGGCTATTATGAAAGCTACTGGTGCAAAAATGGACAAAAAGGAAAAGAAAGAAGGGGAAGAATAAGCCTTCCCCTTTCTTCTAATATTCAAGCTTCATTCTTTGTCTTTTTTATCATTTCTGTTATATATTCAACAACCTTTTCGTTTGCCTTATTGATATTCGTGAAATCCTTTTGAATATAAATATCAGTAACGTCAAGTTGGGAAACATGGTTGAGCGCTTCGTGAATGGTGTACTTGTCAATGCCTAATTTGTTTCTTGCTATAGATGCCCAAGTATGGCGAGCAGAATAGAAATCGAAACGAGGAATACTCAATTCGTCTGCAATAGAATGTAATCCCTTATTTATATGCTTGTTGAAATTGGATGCATTGCTATACTTCTGATAGAAATCAAAGACCCTAGATGTTCCCTTATATTTTCTAAATAAAGGCTTTATGATGTCAGGTACGACAATTTCGATATGTGCATTGTCATTTCTTCTATCTCTAGTCTTAGCTCTGTCGTAAGCAAGAACGCCCTTATTATAGCTGACACATTCATACATATCAACCGAATTCATTCCCATCAGAAAAAAAGAGAGAATATAACAATCCCTCGCCATGCCAGCACGTCTAGTACCTCTGAAATTAAATACCTTGATAAGGTTCTCTTCGCTGATTACCCTATCTTTTGTCTGTGGAATATCCTTCGGAACGGAGAATTTATCGAAAGGATTGCTTTTAATAACATCATCACCATTCGTATTGTACTCTTTGATAGCCTCATTAAATATGTGTCGCATATTACCCAAGTATAAAGACTGCGCTCTAGGATGTCCCTCTAAAAACTTCTTATATCCGTTAAGGAATCTGTAGTCGATGAGTGAAAAAGGAAGCTTTCTACAGCCATTAAAGCGTGCAAGGGAATTGAGCATAATTAGGTAGTTTTTCTTTCCCTTATTGCTAGATTTCTCTACCCAAGCTTCAGTAAAACTGAAAAAATCCAAATCTTCTGTCTTGCTGCCTCTACCCGTCAGATGTTCGCATATCCAATCAATATCAACATCTTTGCCTAGCAAGTCAACCTCTAAGTTATAGAGAGCATCCTTCATTACGTTCATTTTATCTTCAATAGTCTTCAATATCTTACGTGAAGAAATTTTTCCGGCTCTTGACAAATCAGAGTCAGAAACAACTATATTGGTAGGAAATCTTTTTCTTTGTCCCTTATGAGAAAGAACTATAGACACCTTTCTTGTCTTGTCTTGCTTTGGTTTACCAAGCTCATATGTTATTGTAGCCATAATATTTTTCCTTTAAATTTACAGTATTTTGCAGCAATTTTGCGGAAAATGCGGCAATTTTGCGGCAATTTTGCACTTTACTTGTAGCACTTAGAGCCTACATGTGAAATTTCAAAATCTTCTAATAAATCATTCCTGCTTCATAAGCGAAAGTTTATTATTCGTCCATAAATACCTGTTTTATAGCCATTTATAAAGAAAAATGGCGAAACAACCTATCCGATTATTTCACCATTCCTTGAATATTTTCATCGTGATTCCGTTGGGGTTCGAACCCAAGACCCACAGCTTAGAAGGCTGTTGCTCTAATCCAACTGAGCTACGGAACCATCAATTAATCATTTGCAATTTCTAAACTTGCGGGTGCAAAGGTACAACTTTTTATTGAAACAGCCAAATATTTTTGCAAATATTTGGCTGTTTATGCTTATTTAGAAGCAAATAACCCCGTCTGAAAGGAAAACAGCGGGATATTTACTGCCAATCTGCCCCTGATAACCAGCACGCAAGATTTACTTGCCGAGCAACTCGTCGAGCAATGTATAGAATGCAGGATCCTCGCCTACGATGGTCTTCACAATCTTACCCTCTGGCGAAAGAACAATCTTGGTAGGGAAACCCTGAATGGCATACTTGTCACAAATATTCTCGGCACCATTACGTGGATTGTAAACATGCTTCCATGGCAACTCGTGCTTCTTCACAGCATCCTTCCACTTCTGCTCGGTATCATTGCAATCGATACCTACTATCTCAAACTTGCCAGCATACTTGGTATAGTACTCCTTCATCTGAGGCATACCCTTGATGCACCAACCGCACCATGAACCCCAGAAATCGAGAACTACATACTTGCCACGCAAACTGGAAAGGGTGAAGTCGTTGCCCTCAATATCCTTCAAGGTGAAATCAGGAGCCTCAACACCGGCTGCCTGTACTTTCTTTGCCTTCTCCTCTGCCTCCATCTGAGCCTTTGCCTGATCCAACATTGGCTGATAGAATGCCTTCATACGACCATTGCGAACTGACTCTGAAAGCATATTGACAACCTTCTGCATGACGTCATACTCCTGGAACTGAGGAACGAGTGCTGCAGTAGCCTCCTCGTTGGCATGCTGGGAAATGTAATTCATTACCTTCTCATTGCGTGTCTTCTCGAGTTCCATAGCCTTCTCCTGATATTCCTTGCGGAGAGCATTCTGATCGCCACCGTTCTTCATGCGGTCCTCGATAGACTTGCGCAACTCTGTGAAAGGCTTCTCTGCCTCTTCCAACATCAGATCCAATGAATGATACTGCTTGTAGAAATTGCTACCAGAGATATCGTAACGGGTGAGAACATCACCTACGAGCTCTGCTTTCTCACCTGGTACTGCTACGATGCGAGCCATCTTGTACTCTGTGTTGCGGAATGTACCTGGAGTTGCGAAAATGATAGACATTGGCTTATCCAAAGTGGTAGTATAAGTGAACTTATCCTTCTTTACCAAGACGGTATCGTTCTTCACACCTCTGTTCTTAAAGACTATCACGGTGTCACCAAAGTTCTTCAAGTTGGCCTTCAATGTGAAAGTGCCACTCTGTGCCATCGCTGCAGTTGCAGAAAGCAAAAGAGCTGCACTCAAAATCAAATTCTTTTTCATTTTGTTGTTATTTTGTCATTTACTAATTTTAATCTTATACACGTCATTCTCAGGCTTCATATACGGTTGTATCCTCGATACCTGCCTCGGCAAGCGCTTCCTTGCGTTCTACGCATGTGCCGCATTTACCGCAATGGATTTCGCCGCCCTTGTAGCAGCTCCAGGTTTCAGCATAGTCGATTCCCAACTTCTTGCCAATACGAGCAATATCAGCCTTGGTGATATTGGTATAAGGAGCACTCACCTGCACATCTACGAAAGTACCTGCCTGCGCCGCCTTGTCGATGGCATCAATGAACTCAGGACGACAGTCGGGATAAATCGTATGATCTCCTCCATGATTGGCTATAAGCACCTTCTTCAGCTGATTGCTCTCTGCAATGCCGATGGCGATGCTCAGCATGATGCCATTACGGAAAGGAACCACCGTGGATTTCATATTGTCATCAGCATAATGCCCTTCTGGGATAGCATCGGCTCCTTCAAGGAGACTGCTCTTGAAATACTGGTGCATAAAGCCCAAATCGATAGTAATATGCTTGATGCCAAGACGCTCGCAATGCATTTTGGCAAAGGGAATCTCACGCTCATTATGATTGGAACCATAATTGAAACTGATGCCCAAAGCGATTTCGTCCTTCTTGTCGTAGAGCAGCGTGATACTGTCCATACCACCACTCACAATAATCACTGAATCTTTCATTTCCTCTATATATTTTTACTTTCTTAACTTTTTACTTTTTTACCTTTCAAAAAGCCTCTATCCGAACAGGCATCTCAGCGCCTCTTCCACCTTTCTGACCGGGTGAATCTCTATCTTGTATTTCGAATGATCAAATCCCGAATAATTGTATTTAGGGATGATGATGTGCTGAAAACCGAGCTTCTCAGCCTCAGCTATTCGCTGTTCGATACGGCTTACGGGGCGCACTTCTCCGCTCAGACCTACCTCGCCACACATACACCAGCCAGCCTCTATGGCTGTATCCACATTACTGCTCAAGACAGCGGCTATCACGCTCAAATCCATCGCCAAGTCAGTGACTCTCAGTCCTCCTGCTATATTCAGGAACACGTCCTTCTGCATTAACTTGAATCCTACGCGCTTTTCCAATACGGCCAAAAGCATGTTAAGTCGGCGCTGATCGAAACCCGTAGCTGAGCGCTGGGGAGTTCCATAGGCGGCAGTGGAAACCAAGGCTTGAGTCTCGACCAAGAATGGGCGCACACCCTCGATGGCACTGCTAATGGCCACTCCCGAAAGTCCGTCGTGATCCTCAGTCAAGAGGAGTTCTGACGGATTACTGACCTGGCGGAGTCCTCCCTGCTGCATCTCATAGATTCCCAATTCCGAAGTACTTCCAAATCGGTTTTTGATACTACGGAGGATGCGATACATATAATGCTGGTCGCCCTCAAACTGGATGACGGTATCCACGATATGTTCCAGTATCTTAGGTCCTGCAAGCGTTCCCTCTTTATTAATATGTCCTATCAGGATAACAGGAATGCCACTGGTTTTGGCAAATCGCAACAAAGCTGCAGCACACTCTCTGACCTGCGAGACACTGCCCGGACTGCTATCCACATCCTCTGTTGCGATGGTCTGGATAGAGTCAATGACTACGATTTCCGGAGCCACCTGCTGGATATGGGAGAATATCTTCTCTAAGGAAGTTTCACAAAGGATAGAGATATGGTCGAGATTCACATCCGTTCTATCGGGTGTGATCGAAGAAGCCAACCTGTCGGCTCTCAACTTGATCTGATGCGCACTCTCCTCTCCGCTCACATAGAGCACTTTCTTTCCAGGGATATTGAGAATGGTCTGCAGTGTGAGCGTACTCTTACCGATACCCGGTTCACCACCCAACAAAGTGATACTGCCCTGCACCATTCCCCCACCGAGCACACGGTTCAGTTCCTCATCATGCATATCAATACGGGGTTCATCGTGGGCAGAGATATCACGAAGCTTCATGGGTTGGACTGCGCCATCCGAAGCACGCACGCCGCCAAACATAGTAGCTGCGCCACCATGTCTCATCGTCATGCCCGCATTTCGGGCAGCCTGGGTTCCCGTTTCTCCTGCGATTCGGATTTCCTTAAAAGTATTCCATTGTCCACAACTCGGACATTTGCCAATCCACTTGGCTGATTCCTGTCCGCAATTGCTGCAAACGTATGCTATCTTGTCTTTTGCCATAATCTGTATGCTATCTAAACCTTAGATGACGTACAAAAGTACGCTAAATCAATGAAACGAGATCAACAATTAAGAAACATTAAAAAACATTTTGTTATTTAAAATATTTATCGTACCTTTGCAAGCGATATTTTTGGATAACAAAAAATACAATATAATTTTTTAATAAGGTAATGAAAGCAATAGCAATCAAGTCAAGCTTGTTTTCTAGTCTGAAGACATACAACAAGAAAACATTCATGTCTGACCTCATGGCAGGAATCATCGTGGGAATCGTAGCCCTGCCTCTGGCCATCGCATTCGGTATTGCCTCAGGCGTGACCCCAGAGAAGGGAATTATCACCGCCATTGTGGCAGGTCTTATCATCTCCGTCTTTGGCGGTAGTAAAGTGCAGATTGGTGGTCCTACGGGAGCCTTCATCGTCATCATCTATGGCATCATCCAGAAGTATGGCATGGAGGGACTGACCATCGCCACATTGATGGCGGGTCTCTTCCTGGTACTCTTCGGACTGCTCCGACTCGGCACCATCATCAAGTACATTCCTTACCCGATCGTAGTGGGATTTACCAGTGGTATCGCTGTTACCATCTTCACCACACAGATTAAGGATCTCTTTGGCTTGACTTTAGCCAGCAATCCTTCTGACTTTATCGAGAAATGGGGCGTTTACTTCCAGAGTTTCGATACCATCGACCCTTGGTGTGCCCTCATCGGTGTGGTGAGCGTGATTGTCATTGCCATCACTCCTCGTTTCAGCAAGAAGATTCCGGGTTCGCTCATCGCCATTATCCTGATGACGATAGTAGCGCTCATCCTGAAACAATATGCCGGTGTGACAAGCATCGAGACCATTGGAGACCGTTTCTCTATCAGCAATGAACTGCCTGCGGCACAGGTGCCAGAAATCAACTGGGAAACCATCAAGAACCTGGTGTCTCCTGCCATCACCATCGCTATTCTCGGTGCCATCGAGAGTCTGCTTTCTGCTACCGTAGCAGATGGTGTGATCAGCGACCATCACGATTCCAATACAGAGTTGGTGGCACAGGGATTGGCCAATATTGCCTCTCCTCTCTTCGGCGGTATTCCAGCTACAGGTGCCATCGCCCGTACGATGACCAATATTAATAATGGTGGTAAGACTCCTGTGGCTGGTATCATCCATGCCATCGTCTTACTGTTCATCTTCCTCTTCCTGATGCCATTAGCTAAGTTTATCCCTATGGCTTGTCTGGCTGGTGTATTGGTAGTTGTTTCTTATGGTATGTCTGGCTGGCGTTCATTCTTAGCACTGATGAAGAATCCTAAGAGCGATGTTACTGTGCTCCTGATTACTTTCTTCCTCACCATCATCTTCGACCTTACCGTAGCTATCGAAGTGGGACTGATTATCGCCTGTCTGCTCTTCATGAAACGTATGTCTGAGACGACCGACGTAAAGGCTATTACCGACGATGAGATTGACCTCAACAAAGAGTTTGACTTCCTTTCTACCAACCTGGAGCACTATACCATTCCTAAGGGTGTGGAGGTATATGAGATCAATGGTCCTTTCTTCTTCGGAGCCGGCAATAAATTTGAGGAAGTGATGGCTGCCTTCGGTGATCGCCCGTTGGTACGCGTCATCCGTATGCGCAAGGTTCCTTTCGTAGATTCTACAGGTATTCACAACCTCACCAACCTCTGCGAAATGAGTCAGAAGGAAAACATCCAGATCGTTCTCTCCGGTGTTTGCGAGAAAGTAAACTTCCAATTGGAGCACGCTGGTTTCTACAATATGCTCGGTAAGGAGAATATCACCGACCATATTAGCAAGGCGCTCAAACGAGCTGAGGAAATCATCGCACAGAATAAGTTGGAGCAAGCCAACTAAATATTGGATCAAGCCAACTAAAAAAATAAGAACAGCCGCTTCTCGAACACATGAGAAAGCGGCTGTTCAGCTTTTATAAAGCCATACCTAAATTATTTTTTATCGTCTTAAAGACTCGAAAGTTCAGTTATCTCCTAAAAAATTCTATTAAAAGAAACGTCCTGGAGGAGGACCCATTGGACGACCACTTCCATTAAATGGGCGACCACGGAAATCAGGACGTCCACCTGGACCTTCCCCACGATTTTCCTTGCGTGCGTCCTTGCCTCCGAAGAGATTCATGCGATATACTACGTGAAGCATCGCATAAGAGTTGATGGCATTGTATTCCGTATCCGTACGCGAAACGGATGAAATCGCTCTCGAGAAGGTACTCTGCTGGTGCAACAGATCGTAGAACTGAAGCATCACGGTGAGAGGCTTACCCTTCAGGAATCCCTGTGAAAGTTGAGCATTCCACACAAACTCATCGGTATTCATCGATGCATCGGAATAGCCGCGACGACTGCTGCAGGAGAGACTGGTATTCAAACTTGTGCCCCAAGGAGCGGTCAATGTCATCGAAGGTCCATAAGAGAACTGCCAGGTATCCAGGTTGCTGTTAGGCTGCAACTTGTTCTTGGCATGATTGTAAGCCAATGTTCCATCGAGTGACAATTCCAACCAATCATTGCGATAACTCAGAGAGAGACGCTCATTCCACGTGGTATTCTGGGTGGTATTCTTTTGGGAATCCTGCGACTTGTCGAGACTCAGATAACTCACATAGTGATTATAACCCAAATTGGTATCGGTATTGATATTCCATACACCAGCACTGTCGATAGAACAGTTGAACATAAAGGCTCCCATCACATTCCAGTTGCCATTGATATTCTCAGGTCGGGTGATTCTTCCACCAGTCGTCTCATCGTAGGTCACCTTATTGCTGATGCTATTGCTGGTCGTAGAGAAGTTGATATAGGTCATCACACCCTTGTTGTGATTCTGAACGAAATTGTTGTAGAACAATCGGAAGTTCTGAGTGAACGAAGGTTTCAAACCGGGATTACCTATAGAGACATTGAGCGGATCGCTGTCATCTACGATGTTGAGCAACTGAGAGATGCTTGGCTGTGAAGTCGTTCCTCGATAGTTGACACGCAGATTGCTCATCTTGGAGAATCGGTAACGGAAATCAAGGGTCGGACTGACGTTGATCACCGTGCGCACCGTATCTACATATTTGCCCTGATAATCCTGTATGAACTTGGAACGCTGAGGCTGGATCATCACACCGAAGTTCAGATTATACTTCTGACGGACGAAGCGCATCATCACCTGAATATCATGGGTATAGTTTCTATACTCTGAATAGCGGCTCAGTTTGTCATCTCGATAATCACCCAGTCCGCCATCCAGACGGCCAAGATAATTGCCCCACGCTCCGTATTCTGGATTGATTCCATCAAAACTATATTTACTGAAATCGTAGGTGCTGCGGTCACTCTTGGAGTAGCTGTAGGTGAACTTATAGCTGAACTGGAGGAAGGTGGCCTTCCAGAGCGGTTCGCTATAAGTGGCCTGTGCACTGTAACTGTAATCCTTGGAAGGAGTCAGATTATAGCGGTTGGTCTGATATGTGGAATCCAGACCTGCAGCAGTCTGTACCAGATAAAGATGGGCATTCTGCAGGGAGATGCTCTTACTGTCCTTATCGGTATATTTGGCATCCATACGGAGGGTTACGTTACGTCCTTTATTGTTGAGCTTACGATTCAACTGGAGCATACCTCTAATATTGTTGTTCTTGGAATTGTTCAAGCTTACTGACCGCTGAGTGTTGACCACTGCATCATCCTCATCCATTTTTTCGATGGCCTCATCAGAAAGAGGATCATCGGAATATTGGTATGGATCCTGATTGTAGGATGCAGAAATACCCGTGCTGCGACTATCATTGGTAGTCCATGAGATAGAAGGACGGAAGAGAATGTTGGTCATTGTATCCGGCATCCACTCCAGACGGATATTACCATTCCAACTGTCACTGCGAGAGAAATTCTGGTTCAGACTGTTGGAGAAAGAGGAACTGCTTCCCATGAAGTTCTCACTGGAACGACGACTCCATACATCACCATCACTGTGATTCCAGCGAAGAGATGTATTAAATTTGAATTTATTCTTCTCCTCATAATTATAGTTGGCTGCCAGCATCTTGCTTGCATTCAATCCATTGCCACCACCAAAGCCACGTCTTGGCCCACCGCCACTGAAGCCACGGTCACTGGTATTATTGGCATTACCGAAAAGCATAAAGCGGTTATTACTGTTGAAATATCCACCCATACCTCTGGCACTATACCTATCTTTATTACCTATACCGAGGTCGATATTAGACATCAAACCCTTGTTCATACCCTTCTTCACATTGAAGTCGAGCACGGTCTGTTCCTCACCATCATCAATACCCGTCACCTTCGAGAGATCACTTTTCTCATCGTAAGCCTTGATTTTATCGATGATGCTGGTTGGCAGGTTCTTGAGGGCAGTCTTGGTATCTCCCGTCATGAACTCCTTGCCGTCAACGAGGATTTTCTTCACCTCTTTACCATTGATTTTGATGGTACCGTCATCGCTCACCTCAGCACCCGGCAGACGTTTCACGAGTTCTTCCACCACCGAACCTTCCGGTGTACGATAGGCAGCTGAGTTATATACGAAGGTATCCTCCTTGAGCGTTACTTTCTGAGCCATAGCGGTAACCACAGCTCCTTTCAGCATGATGGCATCAGCACCGACAACGACATTACCCAACACCAGATTCTTGTCCTGTTCGATGACCACGCGCTTCACGGTAGGCTTATATCCTACACTCGTAATCTTCAGAAGATACTTGCCATTTTCAGGCGCATTCAGATGGAAAAGACCTTTCTCGTTGCTGATGGCACCCGTCACATAGGTACTATCAGTTTTGAGCAACTGGACGGTCACCTGCTCCACTGGATCCTTGGTGTCACGGTCGATAATCGCTCCACTAACCAAGCGTTCCTGAGCAAACGATGCTATTGAGACCAAAAGCAACAGCATCATCAAAATTGATTTTTTCATTGCAATAAGTTATTTTTGATTTGCCTTTTTGACGTACATAATTATACAAGGTTTAAACAAAAATACTATTTTTATGCCAAATATAGAGTAAACAATCAAAAAAAATAGGATTTTTTGCCGTATAAGTCAGTTTTTTAACGTACCTTTGCAACATTATTAAACGTTTTTGTTATGAATCAGAGAATTATCATATCTACTCATCTGGAGAGTGAGATTGCCAATGCACTCACTGAATGCGAGCACGACAAGATTTTTATCCTTGTCGATGAGGTGACGAAGGAAAAATGCCTTCCGGTCATCCAGGGATTCTTTACGCTGAAAAATGTACAGGTCATCACGATAGGTGCTACAGACACCCATAAGGACCTGGAAACAATAGCACATGTATGGAAATCACTCGGCGATGGTGGCGGTTCACGACACTCTTGTCTCATCAATCTCGGTGGCGGCATGGTAACTGACCTCGGCGGTTTTGCTGCTTCCACCTTCAAACGCGGCATCAACTTCATCAATATCCCTACTACCCTGCTTGCCATGGTGGATGCATCGGTTGGCGGTAAGACGGGTATCAACTTCAACGGACTGAAGAATGAGATAGGTGTATTCAACGATTCTAAGTTTGTCATCCTCGACACGGAATTCCTGCGCAGTCTGGATGCCGAGAACATCTGTTCTGGCTATGCAGAGATGTTGAAGCACGGACTCATCTCAACGGAGGATATGTGGAAGGAACTGATTACCTTCGATTTGGCAAATCCTGATTTAAAGCATCTGCAGCAAATGGTAGCTGACAGCGTGAAGGTAAAGGAACGCATCGTAGAAGAAGATCCTCATGAGCAGGGTATCCGCAAGGCACTGAACTTAGGACACACCTTCGGTCATGCCTTTGAGAGTTGGGCCTTGAAGCGCAAGCCTATCCTGCACGGTCATGCGGTTGCTTTCGGTATGATCTGCGAACTATATCTCAGTGCCACACATACAAGTTTCCCTACCGAAAAGATGAGACAGACCGTAAGTTTCATCAAGGAATACTACGGCACATTGCCTATCACCTGTGATGACTACGATGAACTGATAGAGTTGATGCACCACGATAAGAAAAACCAGAACGGCATCATCAACTTCACCCTCTTGGGAGGCATCGGTGACATCCGCATCAACCAGACGGCTACCATGGACGAAATCAAGGAAGCACTGGATTTCTTCAGAGAAGGATAATCTTATGAAATGTTGGAGAGAATGTGTATCAGCAGAAGGAAGAATGAAGATACACAAACTTCTTCAACATTTATATTTTAGACCTTTTCTATATTCAAATATGAGACCTTTTCATCATCATGTTAAACCTATATTTATATAATGTATATGAGAAAAATATTATTCTACCTATTTCTATTGACCGTTACGAGCATACAGGCAAATCCTGTAGATGACATCCTGGAACGCATTGACAAAGGCGCTTCACGCAAGTTTCAGACCATACTGGTAAAATCAGACAAAGACTTTTTTGAGATTGACCAGAAGTCTCATCCTTCCTCCAACAGCAGGAAAACTTCATCTCCTATCATCATCCGAGGCAACTCTTGGGTGAATATTGCCGTGGGTGTCAACTGGTATCTCAAACACTATGCCGGCATCCATATCTCCTGGAACAATATGACGGCTAAAATACCTGCCGTATTGCCACGAGTTGAGAAAAAGGAGCGCCATGAGACAGATCTCAAATTGCGCTATGATTTCAACTACTGCACCTTCTCCTACTCGATGGCTTTCTGGGACTGGAACCGTTGGCAGAAAGAAATCGACTGGATGGCTCTGCATGGCATCAACATGCCGCTTGCCATCGTAGGCGAAGAATGTGTATGGAGAAACATGCTCCTCAAGTTAGGCTATACAGAGGAAGAAGTCGGCAAATTCATTGCCGGTCCTGCTTTCCTGGCTTGGTGGGAAATGAACAACCTCGAGGGATGGGGCGGTCCGCTGCCACTCAACTGGTACAAGCAACAGGAAGTATTGCAGAAGAAGATATTGGCAAGAATGAAAGAGCTTGGTATGAAACCTGTCTTGCCGGGCTATTGCGGTATGATGCCTCATGACGCCAAAGAAAAGTTAGGACTCAACGTGACTGATGGTGGTCGCTGGAATGGTTATCAGCGCCCTGCCAACCTATCGCCTACGGATGCCCGATTTGCAGAAATCGCAGACCTATATTATAAGGAGCTCACCCATCTCTTCGGTAAGGCTTCCTATTACTCCATGGATCCTTTCCACGAAAGCAATGATGATGCTGCCGTTGATTACGGAAAAGCAGGAAAGGTGCTGATGGATGCCATGAAGCGTGCCAATTCTGAGGCAGTGTGGGTGGTTCAGGGATGGACCGAGAATCCACGTCCACAGATGATAGAAAATCTGAAGGTTGGCGACCTCCTCATACTCGACCTCTTCTCTGAATGCCGCCCGATGTTCGGAAGTCCGAGTATCTGGAAACGGGAAGGTGGATACGGCAAGCATCAATGGCTTTTCTGTCTTCTGGAGAACTTTGGCGGAAACGTGGGCCTTCATGGAAGAATGGATCAGCTTCTCAACAACTTTTATCTCGGAACGGGGAAAACGGACACCCAAAAGCAAGAGAATTCTTCACTCATCACTAACTCTTCACTGAAGGGCTGGGGCTTTACGATGGAAGGTTCAGAAAACAACCCGGTGATGTTCGAACTGATGAGCGAACTGCCTTGGAGAGCGGAGAAGATGACCAAGGAAGAATGGATCCAGGAATACTGCTTTGCCAGATATGGCGTCCACGATGATACAATCGTGAAAGCCTGGACTTTGCTTGCAAAAAGCATCTACAACTGTCCGCTCGGCAACAACCAGCAAGGTCCCCATGAGAGCATCTTCTGCGGACGCCCATCATTAAACAATTTCCAGGTTTCCAGCTGGTCGAAAATGCACAACTACTATGATCCGGAAGACACCCGACAGGCTGCCATCCTCTTCGCACAAGTAGCTGATAAATACAAAGGAAACAACAACTATGAATATGATCTCGTGGATATCTGCCGACAGGCTCTCGCCGATCAGGGCAGAAAACAGTACCTGCAGACGATTGCCGACTACAATGCCTTTGCCCGTAAAGACTTTGACAAGAATGCAGACCGATTCCTGAAGATGATTCTCCTGCAGGACAAACTCTTAGGCACCCGTTCTGAATTCCGTCTGGGACATTGGACAGAACAGGCACGCAAAATCGGCAAGACTACGGCAGAGAAAGACCAATATGAATGGAATGCTCGTGTACAGATTACCACATGGGGAAACCGCACCTGTGCTGATAAGGGAGGGCTCCGAGACTATGCACACAAGGAATGGCAAGGTTTACTGAAAGACTTCTACTACAAAAGATGGAGTACCTATATGAAGGCATTAAAAGACCAGATGAAAGCCAGCACCCAAGTGGATTACGAAGCGTTAGGCGGTGGCAAGAATGCTAACAAGACTGCTGCCGAACTCTTCCAAATGGCATTGCCTGGCGGTCCGGTAATTGACTGGTATGCTATAGAGGAACCATGGACTCTGCAGCACAATACCTACAGTGATCAACCTGAAGGAGACTGTGTGGAAGTGGCGAAGGAAGTTATCAATTTTATCAGATAAGAAATATTAAGAACAAGATAAAACACCCAGAAAACTATGATCAGACTCAAATCTCTGGATATCATGCGAGGGCTCACAGTAGCCCTCATGATATTGGTCAATAATGGCGGTGAACAGAACTATCATATTCTGACGCATAGCAAGTGGAACGGCTTGACTCCCTGCGACCTGGTCTTTCCTTTCTTCCTCTTCATGATGGGTATGTCCACCTATCTCTCTTTGAGAAAGACGGAGTTTAAGCCCTCGCTAATTATCTACAGAAAAATCGCAAAACGCACCATCTTGCTTTTCCTTATCGGACTCAGTATCAACTGGTTTGATATGATTTGTTCGGGTAATGGATTAGACTTTGCGCATCTGCGTATATGGGCAGTCTTACAGCGCATAGCCCTCTGTTATGGCATTGTATCCCTGTTGGTCATCCATATCAACCAACGGTATTTTGTCCATATCATCCTCGGCATCATCATAGTCTATATGGGCATCTTAGCTTTCGGCAACGGTTATGCCTACGATGCATCAGTCAACATCATCGCCCAGGCAGATCTCCATTTTTTCGGCTACGATCACCTCTATCATAAGAGTCCGGTAGATCCCGAAGGACTGCTGAGCACATTGCCAGCCATCGCCCATACGATGATAGGTTTCCTCTGTTGCAAATACATCAGCATTGCAGGCCAGAACGTTCATTCCAAAATCAAGTTTCTGAAAATCAGTGGTCTTGTCATGCTCACTCTTGGCTTCTTCCTTTCCTTGATTGGTTTCGGCATCAATAAGAGAATATGGAGTCCAAGCTATGTATTTGTGACCTGTGGTTTTGCTGCCTGGATTTTGAGTCTGCTCATCCAATGGATTGACAGGGGTAAAATCAGTGCAGAAGGAAAGATAGAAGCAAATGCAGAAGGAAAGACGATAAAAACAAAGGTGAATCCGATAACAGTTCTGTTTCTGTCTTTCGGAATGAATCCACTTTTTCTTTATGTCCTGAGCGAGTTCCTTGCCATCGTTTTCGGAACATACGGCATCAAGGACGACCTGTTAGGCCTCATCAGGAATGTCATTTCAGACGAGTATCTGGTTTCCCTCACCTATGCCCTGTTTTTTGTTGCTATTCATGCAGCGATGGGCATCTGGATGTACCAAAAGAAGATTTTCATTAAGCTATAATGCAAATGTTTGCACTACTATTTCCGACTTATTATATTAAAAAGCATAAAAATAAGGTGGAGTTCAGAAAATTATTTGTATTTTTGCAGACAGAATAACAAAATTAGATATATCTAAATAGAATATGAACATTTTAGAGTTAAGCGAACAGGAAATCGTTCGCAGACAAAGTCTTCAAACATTGCGCGAGATGGGCATTGATCCATACCCAGCTGCAGAGTTTCCAACCAATGCATTCAGCACTGATATCAAAGCTGAATTCAAAGATGAGGAAGAGCCACGCCAGGTAGTCATCGCAGGTCGTATGATGGGCCGACGCGTAATGGGTAAAGCCAGCTTCGCAGAGTTGCAGGACTCAAAGGGAAGAATCCAGGTCTATATCGCACGCGACGAGATTTGTCCAGACGAGAACAAAGACCTTTATAATACTGTTTTCAAGAAACTTCTCGACATCGGTGACTTCATCGGTGTAAAGGGTTTTGTTTTCCGCACACAGACTGGCGAGATTTCAGTTCACGCCAAGGAACTGTGCCTGCTCTCTAAGAGTCTGAAACCACTCCCTATCGTAAAGTATAAGGATGGTGTTGCTTACGACAAGTTCGACGACCCTGAGTTGCGCTATCGTCAGCGCTATGTTGACCTCATCGTCAACGATGGCGTAAAGGATACTTTCTTGCAGCGTGCTACAGTTCTCCGTACACTCCGCAGCGTTCTCGACAACGCTGGTTATACAGAGGTGGAGACTCCTACTCTCCAGAGCATCGCTGGTGGTGCTTCAGCCCGCCCATTCATCACTCACTTCAATGCGCTCGATCAGGATATGTATATGCGTATCGCTACTGAGCTTTATCTGAAGCGCCTTATCGTAGGTGGTTTCGAGGGTGTTTATGAGATAGGCAAGAACTTCCGTAACGAGGGTATGGACCGTAACCACAACCCAGAGTTCACCTGTATGGAACTTTATGTTCAGTACAAGGACTACAACTGGATGATGTCATTCACTGAGAAATTGCTCGAGACTATCTGTATCGCAGTCAATGGAAAGCCAGAACGCGAGATAGATGGTAACATCATTAGCTTCAAGGCTCCATATCGCCGTCTTCCTATCCTCGATGCCATCAAGGAAAAGACTGGTTTCGATTGCAACGGCAAGACAGAGGAAGAAATCCGCGCATTCTGCAAGGAGAAGGGCATGGA
>ERZ1026862.11-NODE-11-length-87075-cov-58.578660_pt1 | contig 87075 bp, 84 predicted proteins | sample MGYA00380161_ERZ1026862 | MGnify/ENA primary metagenome ERZ1026862 (study PRJEB33269, sample SAMEA4719797) | human gut metagenome | biome: human-associated habitat; feature: organic feature; material: feces | place: Cameroon | collected 2013-10 ... | reverse complement strand
GTGCAAAATTACGACTTTTTCTTGAATTAACCAAATATTTTTTGTACTTTTGCACAAAATAATTGTTAATAGTATAAAAACGACCTTTAAATTGTAAAGAATATGGCAAAAATGAATAAGAAACTGATTACTCTGCTCCATACCCTACCATCTATGGGCATGGCTTTCATCGTTTTAGGCGTCCTGCTGATGGTTGCCAGTTTTGCGTTTTCTATCAAGGGAAACAGCGTACTCTTCGCAGGCCTCTTTTTCATCCTGGCAGGAATAGCAGGATTTGTATATTCATTAAAAAAAGGATAAGCCGGTCACCGACTTATCCTTTTTTATATCTTTGAGATTTTTTTCCCTGTTACTGAAATACTTAATCCTCGTTAGGAACAATGAGTTTGTATCCCTTACCATGGATATTGATGATTTCAATCTGTGGATCATCCTTCAGATGCTTGCGGAGTTTGGTAATGTAAACATCCATTGAGCGTGCATTGAAGTAGTTGTCATCAATCCAGATGGTCTTCAGAGCAAAATCACGCTGCAGAATCTCATTAGAGTGAGCGCAGAGCAAAGCAAGAAGTTCATTCTCCTTGGTAGTAAGTTTAGTCTGCTTGTCACCAATGGTAAGAAGCTGCTTCTGTGTATCGAAGGTAAAGTCACCGATGTGATACATGGTAGACTCCTTGCTCTTCTTGCCACGTACGCGGCGGAGAATAGCCTCTACACGGAACACCAACTCTTCCATAGAGAATGGCTTGGTGATATAATCATCAGCACCAATCTTGAAACCTTCCAGGATATCTTCCTTCAATGTCTTGGCTGTGAGGAAGATGATAGGGAGGTCGGCATTAGTCTGGCGAATTTCCTGTGCCAAAGTGAAGCCGTCCTTCTTTGGCATCATCACGTCGAGTACTGCAATATCAAATTTGTTCTTATTAAATTCTTTATAACCTGCCTCACCATCAGGGCACAAAATTGTGGTAAATCCCTTTGCCTGCAAATATTCGCGAAGCAACATACCCAAATTCTCATCATCCTCGCAAAGCAAGATTTTAATGTTCTCTTCCATACCTTTATTCTTTTAAATTATTAATATTCCATTTATTCTTTATTCTGTTTCTTCAAGTCTCAACTATGAATCACCGGCAGTTTGATGGTAAAGGTTGTACCCTTGCCCAATTCGCTGTCTACCTTGATTTCACCATCATGAAGATCTACTATCTTCTTGACATAAGCCAGTCCCAGTCCGAATCCTTTCACATCATGAACATTGCCTGTATGTACACGATAGAACTTGTCGAATATCTTCTTCAGGTTTTCCTTCTTCATGCCCAGACCTGTATCCGTAATCGAGAGATAGAGATGCTCTTCATCATTCCAGGTCTTCATCGTGATGTTAAGCGGCTCGTCCGGCTTCCGGTATTTCACAGCATTGTCCATCAGATTGAAGATGACATTCTGGAAATGCACCTCGTCAACATAGAGTCCTGAATCGATGGCTTCGATATCGGTATAGACCTTTCCGCCAGTATGCTCAACACGGAGCGAGAATGAATTGGCAATATTCTCAACCATCTCGTTCAGATCAAGTTCCTTCTTCTTGAACACCGCCTTCTTGCGGTCGAACATACTCATCTGCAATACCTTTTCAACCAGGAAGCGCAGGCGTTTCGACTCGTCGTTGATCACGTTGCCCAGATGTTTCTGCATCTGTTCGCTCTTTGATACAGTTGTATCATTGAGCATCTGGGCAGCCAGACTGATACTGGCAATCGGCGTCTTCAGCTCGTGAGTCATGTTATTGATGAAGTCGTTCTTGATTTCCGTATACCTCTTTTGTCTGAAGATGACCACGATGGTAAAGATGAATGTAATCAGAAGTACCAGCGTAAAGATGACGCTAGGAATCATGAAACGTACACTCGAGAAGATATAGCTGTTCATATCCGGGAAATGAACCCTTACTACCCCCATCTTCGACTGCGGGTCGTTGCGGAAGAGTACTTGAGAATAACTATATTCCTCGCCTTCATCCGTATAGTCAGGACAGCGGTAAACCTCTCTTCCATCCTGCGTGGTCACGGTGAAATGATAAGGTATATTGATACCATTGTTCATCATCTCTGCCTTGAGGTCCTGATCCAGCTGCTTGAAGTTGATTCTCTCCTTGAGCGGTTTGTCTGATGCCGAATAAAGGATTGAGTATACCACCTCATCCAGCAACGCTTTCTGATAGACATAACGATTCTTCACGATTTCCTGAAGCGACTTCTGTGTTTCTGTCAGCGAATTCTTATCGCTACGCAGTATCATCGCCTTCGGCATATTGCCCGGATGAGTAGCATTGGTTTTCAGCTCGAAAGTTGAATATACCGCTGTTTTCTTGTTTTTATCCTTATTAGCCTTACGTTCCGTCTCGTTGACATTCTTTTCGAGATAGCGCAAAGTTTCATTAAGCTCCAAATTTCTTGAAGCTTGATACAGGGCTCTGTTGACTGACTCGTCAAACTGTTCCTTCTTCATGTTTACCATCTCCTGGATGTAACTGAGCTGCAAAAACAGCAGTGCAAGGAACGAAAAGCCCATGATAATGGCTATGGTCCAAATCGTTTTCTTCTTCATGGGGGCAAAGATAAGAAAATTCTTAATCGGTTAACTTAAAACCGTTAATTATTTATTGGCTTTTTCTAGCTTTTAACATTTTTACACGTTTTTAGTTTCACATACAAAACTAAGTCTTTCTGTTTCTATAAAAAAAAGAGGGGAAGTACACATATCACATGCACACTTCCCCATATTGGTCATATCAACATAAAATTTTAATTTATATAAGAGAGATTTTTCTCTAACCTAATGATTGCTATTCAGCATCCTTCTCCAGTTCAGCCTCATGATCTGCAATCAGCTTGCTCTGAATGTCGGAAGGAACCAACTCATAGCTGGCAAACTTGGTTGTGAACGAAGCACGTCCACCAGTCAGTGAACTGAGAGAGATAGAATAGCTGGCAAGTTCCTTCAAAGGAATCTTGGCACTCAACTTCTGGTAACCGGCCTCGCTGTCCATACCCATGATAAGGGCACGGCGTCCTTGGAGATCACTCATCACATCACCCATGAAATCGGCAGGCACATAAACCTCCAAATCATAGATAGGCTCCAGAATCTTCGGACCAGCCTGTTTGAAGGCATCACTGAAAGCATGGCGGGCAGCAAGCATGAACGAAAGTTCATTACTGTCTACTGGGTGCATCTTGCCATCATAAACGATGACGCGCACATCACGGGCATAACTGCCTGTCAACGGACCATGTTCCATACAGTCCATAACACCCTTCAGAATAGCTGGCATGAAACGGGCATCAATGGCACCACCAACCACAGAGTTGAGGAACACCAGTTTGCCACCCCATGGCAAGCTAACCTCTTCGCGACTCTTGATATTCATCTTGAATTCCTGACCGTTGAAAGTGAATGATGTAGGATCAGGCATACCTTCTGCATATGGTTCAACGATGAGATGAACTTCACCAAACTGACCAGAGCCACCACTCTGTTTCTTATGGCGGTAGTCGGCACGAGCCTTCTTGGTAATAGTCTCACGATATGGAATACGTGGCTCTTCGAAAGTCACATTGAGTTTCTCGTTGTTTTCCAGACGCCACTTCAGCGTGCGGAGATGGAACTCACCCTGACCTCTTACGATTACCTGGCGCAATTCCTTGCTCTGATCAACAATCCAAGTAGGGTCTTCCTGGCGCATCTTCAGGAGTGCAGCCATCAGTTTCTCTGTATCCTGAACATTGGCAGCCTTGATAGCACGTGAATACTTAGGGTTAGGATACTTGATGAAGTCGAAACGCCATTCAGCACCCTTACCATTAAGGGTATTGCCGGTCTTTACATCCTTCATCTTCACGGTACAGCCGATATCACCGGCATTCAACTGCTCTACAGGTACACGGTTGGCACCTGCGCAAGCATAAATCTGTCCGATACGCTCCTTGGAACCACGGTCAGCATTGGTCAAATCGTCACCATTCTTGATTGAGCCACTCATCACCTTGAAGTAGCTTACCTCGCCGATATGAGGTTCCATACCAGTCTTGAAGAAGTAAACACTCTCAGGACCATTGCTGTCTGGCGTAATCTCCTCACCACGTGTATTATGCAGTTTCGGCATCTCACTTACGAAAGGAACCACATTGCCCAGGAACTCCATCAGGCGGTGAACACCCATCGACTTACCTGCACAGACGCAGAACACAGGGAAGATGCTACGGGTAACCAATCCCTTGCGGATACCCTCGCGAAGTTCATCTTCAGTCAAGCTCTCGCTTTCGAAGAATTTCTCCATCAGTCCCTCATCGTTCTCGGCAGCAGCCTCAACGAGAGCTGTATGAAGCTCCATGGCTTTTTCCATTTCCTCTTCAGGAATATCTTCTATAATAGGAGCACCACCCTCTGGCTTCCAAGAATATTTTTTCATCAATAAGACGTCAATGAGAGCATTGAAGCCAGGACCGGTCTCGATAGGATATTGTATCTGCACACACTTAGAACCATAAATGTCCTTCATGGTGGCTATGATATTATCAAAGTCGCACTTGTCTGAGTCGAGCTGGTTTACCAGGAAGATGACTGGTTTGCCCAACTTCTCGGTATAACGGAAGTTGTTCTGTGTACCAACCTCTGGACCATACTGACCATTGATAAGGATAACTGCCTGATCGGTAACATTGAGAGATGTAATGGCACCTCCCACGAAATCATCGCTACCTGGGCAATCTATAATGTTAAGCTTCTTGTTGTTCCACTCTACATGAAAAACAGTAGGGAACACAGAGTAGCCGTATTCCAACTCAACTGGGAAGTAGTCGCTCACCGTATTTTTCGCTTCTACAGAGCCTTTACGCTTGATAACGCCTGCTTCAAATAACATACTCTCGGCAAGTGTAGTCTTGCCGCTACCCGCACTGCCCAACAGTGCAATGTTTTTAATCTCATTTGTCTGATAAACTCTCATGACGCTTATAGATTTTTAAGGGTTATACTTAAATTTGCTAGTTGCAATCCACAGTCAAACCACCGGTTCTTCTGTTTCATGCTACTAAATTACAAAAAAATCGCACATTACCAAAAGTTTTGGGCAAAAAACTTCTGTTTTTTAAAACATATTAGTACTTTTGCACTTTGTTTAGACATGTTTTTGTCTTTACACCTTATTATATATAGAAAAAGAAATACAGAACTATGGCAGGACTATACATACATATCCCCTTTTGTGAAAGCCGGTGTATCTACTGCGGTTTTTACAGTACCACCTCCCTCAAGTTGAGGGACGACTACGTTGATGCTCTCTGTCGGGAGATGCAGATGCGCCCGTCAAAAGCCGCACTCGGAAACGATGAGCCCATCGAAACCATCTATCTAGGTGGCGGCACTCCAAGTCAGCTCAAAGGTTCCCAACTCAACCAGATCTTCTCTGCTATCAGAAAGAACTATACGCTGACAGAGAATATAGAGATTACGATGGAATGCAATCCGGACGATGTAACCGGTGATTTCTGTGAGACGCTGAAGCAACTCCCCGTCAACAGAATCAGCATGGGAGCACAGACCTTCAGCTATGAGCGCTTACGCTTTCTGCATCGCCGTCATAACGCCAGAGAGGTAGATGAAGCCATCACCCGGCTCCGCAACATCGGCATCCGCAATATCAGTATTGACCTGATGTTCGGATTCCCCGAAGAATCTCTTTCCCAATGGGTGAGCGACATCCGGCACGCCATACAACTGGATGTGGAACACATTTCAGCTTACAGTCTGATGTACGAAGAGGGAACCCCACTCTACCGTCTGCTGGAACAGGAGAAAATCAGAGAGATAGAGGAAGAAACAAGTCGCAGAATGTACGAGACTCTGATTGATCTGCTCACCGGGGCAGGCTACGAACATTATGAAATCAGCAATTTTGCCCGTCCGGGGTTCCGTTCACGCCACAACAGCAGTTACTGGCATGAAGTGCCATATATCGGAATAGGAGCTGCAGCCCACTCCTACAACAGGAAACAGCGCAGTTGGAACATCGAGAATATCCAGACCTACATCCGAAGCATCAGCGAAGGCATTCTACCTTCAGAGAGCGAGCAGCTCGACATCACCACCCGCTACAATGACCTGATAACAACCGCCTTGCGCACAAGCGACGGAATAGACCTGATGAAGATGGAGCAGGAATTCGGAAAAGAACTGGCAGACAGACTTCTGCAGGAAGCCCAGCCACATATTAGCCGGAGACTGATGAAAATAAAGGATGGAAGACTCTCCCTCACCCGTGAAGGTCTTTACATATCAGATGACGTGATGAGTGATTTCATGATTGTATAATGGCCCCAACAAATAAAAAAGCCTTGGAATCTAATTCCAAGGCTCTAATTTCTTTAAACCATTTTTCTTGTATACTTCGTAATAATAAGCTTTGATGCTCTTTACTACCTGTATGGTAGATTTCTTTTTCTGCAACATCGGCTTCACCAACTGCAGTACAGCGAAACAAACTACCACAATCAGCAGTACAACTGCCCATGAGAGAATCTCACTCTGAATATTCAGAACTGGCTGAAGGCCAATACCTAAAGCCACTGGCAGTATGAAACAGAACCAATCAATCGGGCTGTCAAGCTTGGTCGATTCTATATATTCATCGCGTAACGCTTTTGGAGCATTCAAGATTAATCTTTTCTGGTTCTTATTCCAGTATTCTTCAAATTCTTTTTCCATGCAATCCATTTACTGTTTTGTCTTAAAAACTAGACGGTTAAAACTTCAATACTTATACTTTTTATACTTTTCGGCTACAAAGGTAAGAATAAATATTCATTTCTCCAAATTTGCTACATACATCTTTGTATATTTAACGTATATTAATTTTCACAAGTTCCAACTGCCAAAGCAGTTCTGCCATTTTTTCCTTCTTACCCCAATTTCAATTTTCTCATTATATTCACTTTACGAGAGCCGGTTAACATATAGACAAGAAAAGGCAATACCCGATGATGGGTATTGCCTTTCTTTATGATATCAAGAGATATTTATCTCTCGTTAAGAGGCTGATATTCAAGTTCTCCAAGAATATTCTTGTAGGCAGGACGGATGATACGGCGACCTTCGAAATTGAGTTCCTCAATACGATGGGCTGTCCAACCTACGATACGTGCCATGGCGAAAATAGGTGTATAGATTTCCTGTGGCAAACCAATCATTTCATAGATAAAGCCACTGTAGAAATCAAGATTTGCACAGGCAGGCTTACTGCCTCCACGATGTTCCTGCAGACATTTGATGCCTTCCTGCTCTATCAGCTTCAGGAAATTATACTCGTCTTCTCTACCCTTTTCCTTGGCAAGTTCACCAGCCAGACGCTTCAATTCTACGGCACGTGGGTCGCTCAATGTATAGACAGCATGACCGATACCATAGATAAGACCTGTCTTGTCGTACGCTTCCTTATTGAGCATACGCTTGAGATAAGTATCAAGTTCGGCTACATTACCCCAATCCTTGATAGCTTCTTTCAAATGGTGGAACATATTAATAACCTTGATATTGGCACCACCATGCAAAGGACCCTTCAAACTGCCGATACCTGCAGCAATAGAACTGTAAGTATCTGTACGGGTAGAAGATGTTACACGTACAGTAAAGGTAGAGTTGTTACCACCACCATGTTCTGCCTGGATAATCAGGAGAAGGTCGAGCATACGGGCATCCAGTTCGGAATAGTTCTCATGCTTCATCATATAAAGAAAGTTCTCAGCAATAGAGAGATTCTCACGAGGATGACGAATATGGAGACTTCTACCCTGAACAGAGTGACGGTAGATGTTGTATGCATAAGCGATGATAGTTGGGAACTTGGCAATCAACTCAATGCTCTGGCGCATCAGATTGTCACGGCTGATGTCATCCGGATTCGGATCGAAGGTGTACATTTCAAGCACACAACGGGCCAGGATGTTCATGATATTGCTGCCTTCCAGTTCGATAATATGGGTAATCGTACGGTGATCAAGCGGCATATTATCGTTCAGGAGTTCCTTAAAAGCATCCAATTCCTCCTTGTCAGGCAACTGGCCCGAGAGCAGCAGGAAGGCTACTTCCTCGAATCCGAAACGCTTCTCCTTCAAGAGAGGAGTTACCAGATCGTCAAGTTCATAACCACGATAATAAAGTTTACCCTCTGTAGGGGTCAATTTACCTTCTGCATCGCGCTCATAACCCACAACGTTACCGATATTGGTCAGTCCGACCAACACACCAGAACCATCTTCATTACGAAGTCCACGCTTCACATTGAACTTCTTGAATGCATCCTTATCAATCTTGCATGAGTTTTTTACCTCATCGCTCAGCTTATATATCAAATATTCCTTATTCATAACTACTTATTTTTTGCTGCAAAATTCAAAGCACTTCCTGCCTTGAACCATGCAATCTGCGTATCATTATAGGTATGTTCTACCTCAAAACTATCTTCAGAGCCATCCTTATGCTTCAGGGTAACGGTGAGTTTAGAACCTGACGCAAACTCCTTCAAGCCTGTCAGAGAGATGCGGTCATCCTCCTGCACCTTATTATAATCATCCTTGTTGCAGAATGTGAGGGCAAGCATACCTTGCTTCTTCAAGTTGGTTTCGTGGATGCGGGCAAAGCTCTTGGCGAGAATCACCTTCACGTTGAGGAAACGAGGCTCCATGGCTGCATGCTCACGGGAAGAACCTTCACCATAGTTATCCTCTGCCACCACGATGCTGCTGATACCCTTAGCCTTGTAAGCCTTGGCAGCGGTAGAAACCTCAACATAAGCACCATCCAACTGATTCTTGACCTTGTTGCTCTCACCGTTAAAGGCATTTACGGCACCCATCAGGAGGTTGTCGGAGATGTTCTGCAGATGTCCACGGAACTTCAGCCAAGGACCCGCCATAGAGATGTGGTCGGTGGTACATTTGCCCTCGGTCTTGATAAGAAGCGGCATATCTGTCAGGTCTTTTCCATCCCATGGAGCAAACGGAGCGAGTTTCTGGAGTCGGTTGCTGTCAGGCGCAATGACGACCTCTACATTGGCATTTTCTTCGCTTGGGGCAATGAATCCCTTATCTTCTACGGCAAAACCCTTAGGAGGGAAGGTGAAACCTGTAGGCGCATCGAGCATCACGCTGTTGCCATCCTTATCCAGCAAGGTATCTGTAGCCGGATTGAAGTCGAGACGGCCCGCAATGGTGAGAGCCACGGTGAGCTCAGGACTGCCGATGAAGGCAAACGTATTAGGGTTACCATCAGCACGGCGGCGGAAGTTTCGGTTGAAAGAAGTGACGATGGCATTCTTGCGCGTATTATCGTCGGTATGACGCTTCCACTGTCCGATGCAAGGACCGCAGGCATTGGTCATGATGAGGGCTCCAATCTTCTTGAAATCATCAAGGATGCCATCACGCTCGGCTGTATAGCGAATCTGCTCTGAACCCGGGTTGATGATGAGCTGTCCCTTCACCTCAATACCCTTCTCATAAGCCTGACGGGCTATGCTGGCAGCACGGGCCAAGTCCTGATAAGAAGAGTTGGTACAGCTACCTACCAATCCTACTTCTACTACCATCGGATAGTCGTTGGCAGGACCCTTTGCCTTCATGTGAGAGATTGGGGTGGCTGCATCTGGAGTGAACGGACCATTGAGATGAGGTTCAACCTTAGAAAGGTCGATTTCAACAATCTGGTCGTAGAAAGCAGACGGATTTGCCAACACCTCATCATCAGCACGGAGTTCGGCTGCATTCTTCTGTGCGAGAGATGCAATTTCCTCACGGCCTGTCTTGCGGAGATATTCGCTGGCGTTCTGGTCGAATGGGAAGATTGAACATGTTGCACCCAGTTCGGCTCCCATATTACAGATGGTTGCCTTACCGGTGGTAGAGATGCTGTCCAATCCCTCGCCGAAGTATTCGAGGATGGCGTTGGTTCCGCCCTTTACGGTAAGGATGCCGAGGATTTCGAGAATCACATCCTTAGGAGTGGCCCATCCAGAGAGTTTGCCTGTAAGATGCACACCGATGAGGCGTGGCATCTTGAGTTCCCAAGGCTGACCGGTCAGCACATCTACGGCATCAGCACCACCTACACCTACTGCCACCATGCCAAGACCGCCGGCATTAGGAGTATGAGAATCGGTACCCACCATCATACCTCCAGGGAATGCATAGTTTTCGAGCACTACCTGATGGATGATTCCGGCACCTGGTCCCCAGAAACCGATATGGTATTTCTGAGAAACAGACTTCAGGAAGTCGTAAACCTCCTTATTGGTCTTGCAAGCCTCAGGAAGATCTTGTATTGCGCCCACATCGGCACGAATCAAGTGATCACAATGTACGGAAGCAGGTACGGCCACCTTGTCCTTACCCGCATTCATGAACTGCAAGAGCGCCATTTGCGCAGTCGCATCCTGCATCGCCACGCGATTAGGTCGGAAGTCAACATATTCTACACCTCTTTTATATGGTCGCAACTGAGTTGGGTCGAAAAGATGTGCAAAGAGCACCTTCTCGGCATAAGTAAGAGGTCGTTTCACCGTAGCCTTAGCCTGGGCTACACTTTCCGAATACGAAGCGTAAAAGCTTCTCAGCATTTCAATGTCCAATATCATCTTGTTCACAATTTTAATTAATTATACACTCTTTCGAGCAATTCTGTTTGCAAAAATACAACTTTTTCTACAAATAGTAGCATGTTTTATCGAAAATTTATCATTTTGATATGCTTTTTCTGTTTTTTTGATAACTTTGTTGTATATTTATACACTCAAGCCCCTCTTTTTCCAGAAAAACAGGATTTTGATATGAAAAGACAGGAATGGCTACGGAAAGATGGGAAAACAGAGAAAAAAGAAAGAAAAGTAAAGAAAAGAGGAGCAAAAATGAAAGAAAAAGCAAAAACTTTTGGTGCTCTCCGCATTATTTATTATTTTTGCAGATGTTATGAGAATAGACATTATTACAGTATTACCAGAGATGCTGGAGGGATTCTTCAATGAATCAATCCTGGCACGTGCGCAGAAGAAGGGTCTCGCTGAGATTCATCTGCACAATCTGCGTGACTATACATTAGATAAATGGAAACGAGTAGATGACTATCCATACGGCGGAAGTGCCGGCATGGTGATGCAATGCGAACCAATAGACCGTTGCATTGCTGCGCTGAAGGCAGAACGCGAGTATGATGACGTGATTTATGTTTCGCCAGACGGTGAAACTTTCAACCAGAAGATAGCCAACGAAATGTCGATGCAGGGTAACCTCATCATCCTCTGCGGTCACTACAAGGGTATTGACCAGCGTGTGCGCGACCATCTCATTACCCGCGAAATCAGTGTAGGTGATTATGTGCTGACGGGGGGCGAACTTGCTGCAGCCATCATCTCAGATGCCGTCATCCGTCTGGTTCCAGGTGTTATCAGCGATGAACAGAGTGCACTTTCCGACTGTTTCCAGGACGACATCCTTGCCGCTCCTATCTACACCCGTCCTGCCGACTACAAGGGATGGAAAGTTCCGGAGATTCTTCTCAGCGGCAATGAAGCCAAGATTCGCCAGTGGGAATTCGACCAGGCCATAGAGAGAACCAAGCGCCTGCGCCCGGACCTGCTGAAATAAGATGGAATCATTGCTGATTACTATCATAACCAGAACGGTGATTTTTTAGGCACGGATTACACGGCATAGAGTAATCCGTGCCTAAATCATATTTTCTATCCATTCCCGAACCACATTCGGCAATCCTACACCTTATTATATACTATTCTTTTTCTACGCATTTTTCGCAGAAAGCTTCACCCAGCATGAAACCTTCTTCGTAGAGGCGCTCCAGCTTATCGGTATCCTTCTCTATTCGGCCTACTTCCAGCGGACGGATCGGACGGATACAGGTAATCTTACCCGCAGCCTCCAGGGCTTCTACAAGCTGGATCTGTTCATTATAAGCCCGGTGACGGTGACTCAGAGCCACGCGCAGACGAGGATAGTTCTTATATAAATAAGGTATCTTACGGTCTTTTCCCGTATCACGCCACCCCTTGTTGCGGGTCAGGACAACCACATTGTGTTGCCAGCCCAGGTCAATGGCGTGCTGCACCGGAATACTGTCCGCAATACCACCATCCAACATCGGAATGCCATCCACATCCACAATCTTGCTCACATACGGCAAACTGCTGGAAGCACGCACCACATCCAGTGCACGCTGCCTGTCATGATTCTCAGAAAGATACATTGCCTTGCCCGTAAGACAATTGGTAGTAACCATCTCAAAACCTTCGGCATACTTAAAAAAGGTATCAAAATCGAAGGGCAAGAGCTGGTTCGGAAACTTATCGTAGAGCAATTTGCGGTCGAAGATACACCCTTGGGTCACCAGATGGCGGACACCGATGTACTGGTATCGGGCCAGATAATCGATGTTAGAGATACGGGCACGCCGAGGCTGGCGGCTCATATACGACATACCATTACATGCCCCAGCCGATACTGCCACCGTATAAGGGAAATAAACATCATGCTTCATAAAGGCATCCAGCACCCCACTGGTGAAGACCCCTCGCATGCCTCCTCCCTCAAGAACCAAACCTGTTGTTTTCAAATTCAATTTCATTACACACTCTCTGCTTTTAAAATTCTCAAAATAATTATATTTTGCTCGCAGCACAGACAATTTTCTTACATTTTGTCTAGCAAAAAGCCGTTTTTATATTAATTATTTATAAAATCACGCGTTTTATTCAATTTTGCTTGCAAAGATACGTATTTTTTGGGAAATAATTGCTAACTTTGCAAGCAAAATAATGTAAAATACTAAAAATATGTTCAGCAAAGAGACTTACATCAGCCGCAGACAGGAACTGAAGAAGCTTGTGAAAAGCGGCGTAATTATACTTTTCGGAAACAATAATTCACCATGTAATTTCCCGAACAACGGGTATTACCCTTTCCGTCAGGACTCTACATTCCTTTATTATTTCGGATTGCAGCGTGACGGTCTGGTAGGTGTGATAGATATAGACAACGACATTGAAACCCTGATTGGCGATGACATCGACCTCGTAGACATTGTATGGTACGGAAGCGTTGACAGTGTTCACGATCTTGCAGCACAGGTAGGCGTTCACAACTCAGCACCTATGAAAACGCTCAAGACCATCTGCAACGACGCCATGTCTAAGAAGCGCAAGATTCATATCCTGCCGCCTTACCGCTACGACATTAAGCTGCAAGTATTCGACCTTCTGGGCATTCATCCTAACCAGCAGAAAGAAGAGGCCAGCATGGACCTCATCAAGGCTGTAGTGAAGATGCGTTCAACCAAGACCCAAGAAGAAATCGAGGAATTGGAGCGTGCTGCAGTCATCGGATACAAGATGCATACCACAGCGATGAAACTCGTACGTCCGGGTGTGACTGAAAAATATGTAGCAGGTCAGGTAAGCGGCGTTGCCCACTCTTACGGATCCATGGTCAGCTTCCCAACCATCTTCAGCCAGCACGGCGAAATTCAGCATGGTTATCCATCTATGAATTTACTGGAAGAAGGCAGACTGGCACTTTGTGATGCAGGTGCTGAAACCATGAACAACTACTGTTCAGACAACACCCGCACCATGCCGGTGAGCGGAAAGTTCAGCCAGCGCCAGTTGGAAATCTACTCTATTGTAGAAGAATGCCACGACCATGCACTGGATGTAGCCAAGCCAGGCGTAAAATGGGCAGACGTACACTTCTCTGTTTGCCGCCTGCTCTTCGACCGCATGAAGGAGCTCGGACTAGCCAAGGGTGATACAGAAGAGGCTGTAAAGGCTGGCGCACACGCCATGTTCCTGCCTCACGGATTGGGCCACATGATGGGAATGGATGTTCACGACATGGAGAACCTCGACCAGATTAACGTTGGTTTTGATGAAGAAGTACGCCCTAATCTGGAGCAATTCGGTACCAACTGCCTGCGTATGGGTCGCCGTCTGCAGGAAGGTTTCGTAGTAACCGATGAGCCGGGAGTTTACTTCATCCCTGCCCTCATCGACGACTGGAAGGCATCCGGCCACTGTGCAGAATTCCTCAACTTCGACAAGATTGAGACCTACAAAGATTTCGGTGGTATCCGAATTGAGGACGATGTACTCATCACCAAGGATGGTTGCAGATTCCTGGGCAAAGACCGCATTCCTTATCATCCAAAAGATGTTGAGGAGTTCATGGCAGCCAACAAGGAATAAAATTCCCGGAAAGAAGCAATTTCTGAAAAAAGAAATCATTTCCAGAAAGAGATATTTCTGAAAAGAAAATCAGTTCTCAGAAAGAGATATTCGAGAGAAGATATAAAAAGAACATTAATATAAAGAGAAAAGAATTCATGAAGAAAACTATGATTGTTGCAGCCTTGATGGCTTTGGTAGCCACAGGAGCAAATGCGAAGAATGCTGCAGACTCTGCAAAAGTAGCAAAGAACAAACCAGTATTTACAGTGGTAAAGCAGAACCCTATCACTAGCATCAAGGACCAGAACCGCAGTGGTACGTGCTGGGCTTACTCTACCCTCAGCTACTTCGAGAGCGAAATCTTGAAGAAGACAGGCAAGACCTACGACCTCAGCGAGATGTTCGTAGCCAACAAGACTTATATGGACCGCGCCACAGTGGCAGTAAGAATGCACGGCGACGTAAGCTTCTCTGAGGGTGGTAGCGCCTACGATGTACTCTATGCTTTGCAGCACTATGGTATTGTACCAGAGTCAGCCATGCCTGCACCAGGTTCATTGACAGGTGACTCTCTGGCTAACTTCGGTGAGTTCTTCGCTGTAATGACTCCATACGTAGAGGCAGTAGCAAAGAGCACATCCAAGAAGCTTTCTCCAGCTTGGAAGAGCGGTCTTCAGGGCATCATCGACTCTTACATCGGTAAGACTCCTGCGAAGTTTACATACGAGGGCAAGCAGTATACTCCACAGAGCTTCTGCCAGAGCCTCGGTTTGAATCTTGATGATTATGTAACCATCACCAGCTACACCCACCACCCAATGTGGAGCAAATTTGCTGTTGAGGTACAGGACAACTGGCGCTGGCCTTTGAGCTACAACGTTCCAATGGAAGACATCTGCAAGATCATCGACAACGCTGTAAACAACGGTTACACAGTAGCTTGGGGCGGTGACGTAACAGAAGATGGTTTCACTCGCAAGGGTCTCGGTATCGCTTACGACGTAAAGAAGGTTCGCTCTATGGCCGGTACAGATGCTGACCATTGGTTCAAGCTCTCTAAGGACGAGAAGAAGGAGAAGTTTGATTCTCTCGGCGTAAATGCTCCTGAGATTGTTCCTACACAGGCTATGCGTCAGGAAGCATTCGACAACTGGGAGACAACTGATGACCATGGTATGCACATCTACGGTATTGCTAAGGACCAGAACGGCAAGGAATACTACATGGTTAAGAACTCTTGGGGCGAGTATGGTGACTACAAGGGAACCTGGTACATGACCAAGGCTTTCGTAGCTTACAAGACTATGGACTTCATGGTTAACAAGAATGCCCTCCCTAAGGACATCCGCAAGAAGCTCGGAATCTAAGAGAGTTTTAATAGTTAAAAGTTTATAGTTAACAGTTTATAGACTTTCTATGGATATTCTCCTAGACAAAAATATTCAAGAGGCAGCAAACCGATGAGTTTGCTGCCTTTTTTGTTACCAAGAAAATCTCTTAATTACTTCTTTTTGTTTGCCAACAAGTCTTATTTTTACTTATTTCTAGGTAATTTGGTAAAATTCCTCCCTAAACATTTCCTTTTATCATTTAATTTTCGTAACTTTGGGGGCAGAAATAAAAAATAATTAAAATGCATTTTAAATGGAATTACGAATCACCAACACCTGAACAGCAAAAAGCAGCTGAAGAATTAGGCGCCAAGCTAAACATGAGCCCGGTTCTTGCCCATTTGCTCATCAAGCGCGAGATTACGACAGAATCTGCAGCTAAACGGTTCTTCCGTCCACAGCTCTCAGATCTCATCAATCCATTTCTGATGAAAGACATGGATATTGCCGTAGACCGCCTGAACGATGCAATGGGTAGAAAGGAACGTATCCTCGTTTACGGAGACTACGACGTAGACGGATGCACCGCCGTTGCCCTGGTGTACAAATTCTTGCAGCAATTCTATTCAAACATCGACTACTACATCCCCGACCGCTACGACGAGGGCTACGGAGTGAGTAAGAAAGGAATAGATTTTGCATATCAGACTGGTGTAAAACTGATTATTATTCTAGACTGCGGAATCAAGGCTATTCAGGAAATAGAATATGCCAAGAGTCTGGGAATAGACTTCATCATCTGCGACCACCATGTCCCTGACGACGTGATGCCACCCGCTGTGGCCATACTCAATCCGAAGCGTCCAGACGATTCGTTCCCTTTCAAGCATCTCTGCGGATGCGGTGTAGGCTTCAAGTTTATGCAGGCCTTTGCCAAGAACAACAACATTCCGTTCTCCAGACTCATTCCTCTGCTCGACTTCTGCGCCGTGAGTATTGCAGCCGACATTGTGCCGGTGGTAGATGAGAACAGAATACTTGCCTTCCATGGTCTTAAGTTGCTGAATACCAATCCAAGTATCGGACTGAAATCCATCATCGACATCTGCGGACTGAACGGGCGCGAACTCTCTATGAGCGACATTGTGTTCAAGATAGGTCCTCGCATCAATGCTTCAGGCAGAATGGAGAACGGCAAGCTGAGCGTAGATTTGCTGGTAGAAAGAGACTATTCCTCAGCCCTGCGCATGGCCAGACACATCAATGAGTATAATGAGCAGCGCAAAGACATAGACAAGCAGATGACTGAAGAAGCCAACGGCATCGTTTCGCGTCTGGAAAGCATGAAACACAACTCCAGCATTGTGCTCTATGATGAAGGATGGAAAAAGGGAGTCATCGGCATTGTAGCTTCCCGACTCACCGAAATCTACTTCCGCCCTACCGTGGTTCTTACACGGGATGGCGACATGGCTACCGGTTCGGCACGCAGCGTTACGGGCTTTGACATCTACTCAGCCATCAAGAGCTGCCGCGACCTCCTGCTCAATTTCGGCGGTCATACCTATGCTGCCGGACTCACCCTGAGATGGGATAAGGTAAGAGAGTTCAGAGACCGGTTCCAGCATTATGTAGAAGAGCATATTTCGCCCCAACAGACAGAGCCTACGCTCAACATTGATGCCGAAATAGACTTCAAAGACATAACCAAGCATCTGCAAGCCGACCTGAAGCGCTTCTCTCCTTTCGGTCCGTGCAACCAGAAACCTATCTTCTGCACCAACCGGGTATACGATTACGGCACCAGCAAGGTGGTGGGCAGAGAACAGGAGCACATCAAGCTGGAACTGGTAGACTCCAAGTCGAGCACCGTATTAAACGGCATCGCTTTCGGTCAGAGTGCAGCAGCCCGCTACATCAAGAGCAAGCGAAGCTTCGACATTGCCTTCACCATAGAAGAGAATATATTCAAGAAAAACCAAGTTCAGCTTCAGATAGAAGATATCCGCCCAAACGAGAGATGAAGCTGAAGGATGAAGTATTTAGCCCCCAATATGGATTAGGCACAGATTATACAAATGGTAGATAAATTTCAAGAAATACTACGCACATACTGGGGGTATCCTGACTTTCGCGGCATACAACGAGACATCATCGAGAGTATAGCCCGAGGTGAGGATACCCTCGGTCTTATGCCTACAGGTGGCGGCAAATCCATCACCTTCCAGGTTCCCGCCCTTGCCCAGAAGGGCGTCTGCATCGTTGTTACTCCGCTCATTGCGCTGATGAAAGACCAGGTGCAGCATCTCAAGGCCCGCAACATCCTGGCAGAAGCCATCTACACAGGCTTGTCGCGCCAGGAGATTATCCGAATATTGGAAAACTGTATTTTCGGCGGAATCAAGTTTCTGTATGTTTCGCCAGAACGCCTGTCTTCAGAACTATTCCAGACCAAGCTGCGCCACATTCCAGTGAGTTTCATCACAGTAGATGAAGCCCACTGCATCAGCCAGTGGGGTTACGATTTCCGTCCGTCTTATCTTGAGATTGCTAAAATCAGAGAGATGAAACCCGGTGTGCCGGTCCTTGCCCTTACGGCTACCGCCACTCCCGATGTGGTAGAAGATATCCAGAACCAGCTCCACTTCAAGAAGCAAAACGTATTTAAGATGAGTTTTGCCCGCAAGAATCTTGCCTATGTGGTGCGTACCACCAACGACAAGGTGGCCGAAACGGTTCATATCCTGCAGTGCACCCAGGGCTCGGCAATCATTTATGTGAGAAGCCGGAAACGTACCAAGGAGATGGCGGAACTTCTGAACAAGCAGGGAATTTCTGCCACATTTTATCATGCCGGACTGGATCCCGACGTAAAGGATATCCGACAGAAAAACTGGCAGCACGACGAGATAAGGGTCATGGTAGCTACCAATGCCTTCGGTATGGGAATAGACAAACCCGATGTGAGGATGGTGATTCACGTAGACTGCCCCGACTCGCTGGAAGCCTATTTCCAAGAGGCGGGACGAGGCGGAAGAGACGGCGAAAAGGCTTATGCGGTGCTGCTCTACAACCAGAGCGATGAAAACAAGCTCCTGAAACGCATCGACGAAACCTTCCCCGACAAGGAATTCATCAAAGACGTTTACGAGCATCTGGCTTACTTTTTCCAGGTAGCTGTGGGAAGCGGAATGGGACAGACTTTCATGTTCGAGATAGAGAAATTCTGCGTCACCTACAAGTACTTCCCTACCCGCGTAGACTCTGCGCTGCGCCTCCTGGAGCGCGCAGGCTACATCCACTATGAGGACAATCCTGACGGAAAGGCAAGAATCAGATTCAACATCAGCCGAAACGACCTTTATCTGCTCGAGAATATTTCAGAGAAGGAAGAGGCCGTGATTACAGGACTGCTGCGCAACTACGGCGGCCTGTTTACCGACTATGTTTACATAGATGAGTCGCTGATAGAGCGTGTGAGCGAACTGAACCGCCAGCAGGTATACATGATTCTGAAGAATCTGAGTGCCCGCCACATCATCGACTTCATTCCCCGCCGCAAAACGCCTTACATCAGCTACACGCGTCCTAGGGAAGACGGTTTCCGCATCATCATCCCTCAGGAGGTATGGGAGGTACGCAAAGAGCAGTTTACCGCCCACATCAAGAGTATCATCAATTATGCCAAAAACGACACCATCTGCCGTTCGCGCCAGCTTCTGCTCTATTTTGGCGAAAAAACAAAGCTGGAGGACGACTGCGGGATATGTGATGTCTGCATAGACCACAAGATACCTGAGCAGCAGGAAATTGTATCAGCCATCCTGGCCATGCTGAAAGACGGAAAGCCGCATGAGATTTCAGAATTAGACCAGCAGAAATATGATTCAGAGAAAGTGGCTGCTGTTCTTGAAAAAATGGTTGTGGAGAATATGGTGAATGTTGAGGAAAATGAAATCCGGCTTGAACCGAAACCGGAAATGAAACCCTAATATCTTATAAGTCCTGAAGGGGTAAAAGCTTCCAGAAGAGAGATGCTTTTACCTTTTCAGGGCTTTTGTATATGCCAGCATTGGGATTTTGTATATGCCAGCAACTTATACCCCCATATAAACATGAAAAAAGGGAACGACACCTCTCGGGCCATTCCCTTTTCAACATTATGTACGAGAAAAAAATTAGTTATTCTCAGGGCGAAGTTTACGAACTGTAACACCAGCCTGCCACATTTCCTTGTTGCGCATAGCCTCGAGTTCAGCGTTCAACTTCTCACGGTAATCAGCCTGAGAGTTCTTGTCGATAGAAATCTGAGCCTCATTACCAGTCTTAACAGAGTAATACAACCACTCCATAACTGGCTTGATAGCCTCACGGAAACGAGGAGCCCAATCAAGAGCACCACGCTGAGCTGTTGTAGAACAGTTAGCATACATCCAATCCATACCCTTAGCACCGAAGAGAGGGCCAAGGCTCTGAGTCAACTCCTCAACAGTCTCGTTGAATGCCTCAGATGGAGAGTGACCGTTCTCACGGAGTACATCGTACTGAGCCTCCAAGAGACCCTCGATAGCACCCATCAAAGAACCACGCTCACCAGTAAGGTCAGAAGTAGCCTCACGCTGGAATGTAGTCTTGAACAAATATCCTGCACCGATACCGATACCGAATGCAATAGTCTTTTCCTCTGCCTTGCCAGATGCATCCTGGTAAACAGCGTAAGAGCAGTTCAAACCACGACCCTCGCAGAACATAGTGCGGAGAGAAGTACCAGAACCCTTAGGTGCAACCATGATAACATCAATATCCTTAGGTGGAACTACGCCTGTGCGATCGCTCCAGTTGATAGCGAAACCATGTGAATAATACAAAGTCTTACCTGCTGTGAGGTGTGGCTTAATTTTTGGCCAGCATGCAATCTGACCGGCATCAGAAAGCAACATACAGATGATAGTACCCTTCTCAGCAGCTTCCTCGATAGAGAACAAAGTCTTGCCTGGTACCCAGCCATCCTTCAAACACTTCTCGTAGGTTTTACCCTGACGCTGTCCAACGATGACATTGAAACCATTATCGCGAAGGTTACAAGCCTGACCAGGACCCTGGATACCATAACCGATAACTGCGATAGTTTCGTTCTTCAATACTTCACGTGCTTTCTCCAATGAAAATTCATGACTGGTGACAACAGTTTCCATTACGCCACCGAAATTCATTTCTGCCATAATTTTTTAAATTTTGTGCGGCTTACCGTTTGTGGAGCCGCGGGTTATACTTGTCCATACGGATGCGAGCTGTATTCTTATCCAAAGAGAGCCTGTTTGATCCGTCCACCCCCTATCCAAGAAGGCGGCTCTGGGTTTATTCTTATTTTCTGAGTGCAAAGGTAAGCAAATAAAATGAAACTACCAAATTTTTCTTTCAATTTTTAATAAATTTAGCCTTACTTCTTACAACTTCCACCTCATTTGCGTCATTTTTGCCAGTTTTTGTTATCTTTATGCAGTATTCTTGCATATTTTCCGCCTCACTTGTCTCTTCCAAATAGAAATGAAGTTGGTCTCCCTGGTGACTTTCTGCTACGTAAGCTATCTCAAATCTTTGCAAAAAGTGAGTTTTGTAATAATCCAAATCAAAGAGGTCGAGGATATGTTCGATATATTTCACCGAGTTGATGTGCCCATTAACATCTACATCATGATAATAGGTGTCAATGGTTCTCACCAGCTTGGCATCCTTGCCCATTTTCACTCTCGAACTTGCCTGGATAGGACAAGGTTTTTCCGAATCAATATATTCTTTGATGAGTCCGTCGTGAATTTCAAAAATATCAACAGGCTGTCGGGTTTCCGTATCAATCATTGCCCACACGCTCTTGCCGTAGCCGTAAACCTTGGCTTCTTCGGATGAGGATGTCTTGCCGCAGATTTTGAAATCTCGGGATGTGAAATATTTCATGGCACTCTCGCACCAGGTTTCTACCACAAAGCGGTCGTAAGACTTAGGCATCTCTGTCATCTCAATGGCCAGTCGGCTGAGAACCCATGTCTTGTGTCGGGGCATGAGGTAGTTCATGCCGAACCCGCGGTCGTTGCTGTGAAAATCGGCTGCATTGAGCAGATGATTTCCGAGATGCCCCATAAAGAGGTGGCTGCTGAAATCGCAGTGGAAAGGCTCCGAAAGAAATTCGTAACACCCTACCTTATCTAATATTTTCTGTTCCATAATATCTGTCTCGTCCTTTTATTTTGTTGTTTGTCCTGTTGTTTTAAACCGAAAAAGCCCCCTGCTCCGCTAGTTTGAAGCCAGAGGAACAAAGGGGCATCAAAATATGAAAGAAAACTAATCTTCTGAATTCTGCTTGAGATAATCAGAGATGGGTTCGTCAAAACTTCTCGTTACAGCGATTCTGCCGCTTCGGGTATACTGAAGGAGGCAGTCGAAGCTGTTGAGCTGCTGGAAGAGGTCGGCGATGTCTTCGGTAAGTCCTGCCAGGAGCACGGTGCTGTAGGTAGGATTCACCTCCATCATGCGGGCATTATGCTTGCGGATGGTGCGCGACACTTCTGGATTTTCGAGCAATACCGGAGTGGAAATCTTGAAAAGAGCCACTTCATGGATGAAGATCTGGTCGTCGGTGTAGTAATCACTCTTCACCACATCAATCTTCTTTTCTATTGCCTTGTTGATTTTCTCAATCTGCTCTTCGTCGCTCCAAACCGTAATGGTATACTTGTGTATATTCTTGATACTGCTGGCCGAAACATTCAAGCTCTCGATGTTTACCTGTCTGCGAGTAAACACGGCGGTAATCTGATTCAGTATACCGGCAATGTTTTCTGAGTAAACAAGCAATGTATATAATTTCTTTTCGTTGTTATTCTCCATTTTTCCAAATTTTAAAATAATCGGTTACTTTTCGGAGTCTTTCCTTTTTAAAGGATGCTTCCCCGCAAAGGATTTTACACCTTATTATATATAGAGCCGAGAGCTTTAATAATTCAACTCGAGCAGCATCTCATCTACGCTCTTGCCTGGCAGCGTCATCGGAACGATGTCTTCATTCTCCTTGATGGCGCACTCCAGCAGGTAAGGACCCTTGGTGCTGATCATCTTATCCACCTTAGCCTGAAGGTCCTTGCGGTCTATTACCACATCGTATGGTATGCCGTATGCCTTGGCAATCTCTGCATAATGAGGATTCATCATGTGGGTGAAAGAGTGACGGCCGCCGAACATCAGGTCTTGCCACTGGCGCACATTGCCCAGATAGTTGTTGTTCAGCAGAATCATCTTGACCGGTGCCTGCTGCTCCATGATGGTGCCGAGTTCCTGGATGTTCATCTGGAAACCGCCGTCGCCGAAGAAACAGCAGATGGTGCGGTCGGGAGCGCCGAAGGTGGCACCGATGGCTGCCGGAAGACCGAAGCCCATGGTTCCGAAACCACCACTGGTTACGATGCTCAGCTTCTTGGTAAACTTGAAGTAGCGGCTGCTGATCATCTGGTTCTGACCTACGTCGTTTACGAGAACAGCCTCATTATGAGTAGCTTCCGTTACCACATTGGTTACCTCGCCCATGAGCAGCGGTCCCTCTGTAGGATGGATATCCTTCTCTATTACCTTCTCCTGTTCCTGCTGGCGGTATTCCTCGAAGGAATCTCTCCACTCGCGGTGAACATTCTTGTTCAGCAGGCGGGTAATGGCTGGCAGGCTCTGCTTGCAGTCGCCCACCACAGCCACATCGGTCTTGATTACCTTATCAATCTCAGCCTTGTCAATATCCAGGTGGATAATCTTAGCCTGAGGAGCATACTTTGAAGGTACGCCTGTGATACGGTCGCTGAAACGCATACCGATGGCGATGAGCACATCACACTCCTGGGTCTTCATGTTGGTAGCATAAGAACCGTGCATGCCGAGCATACCCATGTTGAGCGGGTGGTTGCTAGGCAGGGCAGAAAGGCCGAGCAGGGTTCTGCCCGCAGGGATATCTGCCTTCTCGAGGAATTCGATGAGTTCATTATGTGCACCGCCAAGCTCTACTCCATGACCCACGAGGGCGAATGGTTTCTTGGCGTTGTTGATGAGTTCGGCAGCTTCAGCCACTGCCTTTTCATCTATCTTAGGATAAGGTTCATAAGATGTAACCTTCTCACATTTCACTGGTTCCCACTCGCATGTAGCCACCTGCGCATTCTTCGTAAAGTCGAGCACCACAGGTCCCGGACGTCCGCTGCGGGCGATGTAGAAAGCACGGCTCACAGCCCATGCCACATCCTCGGCACGGCGTATCTGGTAAGACCACTTGGAAATAGGCTGGGTAACACCCACGAGGTCAACCTCCTGGAAGGCATCGGTACCCAGGGCACCTACGCCTACCTGTCCGGCGATGACTACGATTGGTGTAGAATCCATCATGGCATCAGCGATGCCGGTCAATGTATTAGTAGCTCCAGGACCACTAGTGACAAGAGCGACGCCCACTTCGCCGCTGACTCGGGCATAACCCTGTGCAGCGTGAGCAGCAGCCTGCTCGTGACGTACCAAGATGTGGTCAAACATCTTCTTTTCACCTCTCGTGTAACCGTACAGTGAATCAAACACTGGCATGATGCTGCCGCCCGGATAGCCGAAGATGGTTTTAACATCCTCGTTTTTCAGGGAGCGCATCAGTGCTTCGGCTCCTGTTATTACTTCTTTTGCCATTTATCTATTATTATTCTGAATAATTCAAAAACTTTTCTCTTTTCTCAAAGACTCAAAAAACTGTCTTTTCAAAGACTCCCGAAGACTAGTCGATGATTCTCACACCGCCCTTATCTGCCGAACTTACACTCTGAGCATAAGCACGCAATGCCTTGCTAACCACGCGGTTGCGCTTCAGCGGCTGCTGTGGGCGAGCTGCGAGTTCCTCGTCAGAGAGTTTCACATTGATGGAGCGGCTAGGGATATCAATGACGATGATGTCGCCATCCTTGATTTTGCCGATGTTGCCACCTGCGGCAGCCTCAGGACTGATGTGACCGATACTCAAACCTGATGTACCGCCTGAGAAGCGGCCGTCGGTGATGAGGGCACATTCCTTGCCCAGGTGACGGCTCTTGATGTAAGAGGTTGGGTAGAGCATCTCCTGCATGCCAGGGCCACCCTTTGGACCCTCGTGGGTGATGACTACGCAGTCGCCTGAGTTAACCTTGCCGTCGAGGATGCCTTCGCATGCATCTTCCTGAGAATCAAAGCATACGGCAGGACCCTCAAAATGCCAGAGCACTGGGTCAACGCCGGCTGTCTTCACTACGCAACCGTTCTGGGCGATGTTGCCGAAGAGCACTGCCAGTCCGCCATCCTTGGTGTAGGCATGTTCAAGGTCGCGGATACAACCCTCGGCGCGGTCGGTGTCGAGACTCTCCCACTGAGCGTCCTGGCTACCCATCTGGGTAGAGAACTTTCTGCCCGGAGCTGAATGGTAGATTCTGTCAGCCTCGGCATCAATCTCTGTACCGGTAATGTCGTATTTCTTCATCTGCTCACCCAGGGTCTTGCCGTCAACACGCTTTACGTTGCCATTGATCAGACCGCCCTTGTTCAGCTCGTTCAGGATACCGAGGATACCACCTGCGCGGTTGCACTCCTGTACACTGTATTTCTGGGTGTTAGGGCTCAACTTGCAGAGGCAAGGCACCTTGCGGCTCAACTGGTCGATGTCTTCCATCTTGAAGTCTGCGCCAGCCTCCTGAGCTACTGCCAGCAGGTGGAGCACGGTGTTGGTGCTTCCGCCCATGGCGATGTCCAGGGTCATGGCGTTGAGGAATGCGTCGCGGGTAGCAATGCTGCGTGGCAATACGCTCTCGTCGCCGTCCTCATAATATGCATAAGCGTTCTTAACTACCTGGCGTGCAGCATCTTTGAAGAGCTGGATGCGGTTCTTGTGGGTAGCAAGAATGGTTCCGTTGCCTGGCAAACTCAGACCGATGGCCTCGGTGAGCGAGTTCATTGAGTTGGCGGTAAACATACCAGAGCAGCTTCCGCAACCTGGGCAGGCGCACTGCTCAATCTGCTTCATCTCCTCGTCAGAAACGCTTGTATCAGCACCCTTAATCATAGCTGTAATCAAGTCGGCATTCTCGCCCTTCCAGCGTCCGGCTTCCATCGGACCGCCTGAGCAGAACACGGTAGGAATGTTCAGTCGCATAGATGCCATGAGCATACCTGGAGTCACCTTGTCGCAGTTTGAGATGCAGATCATGGCGTCAGCCTTGTGAGCATTGACCATGTATTCTACAGAGTCGGCGATGATGTCACGGCTTGGGAGAGAATAGAGCATTCCGTCGTGTCCCATTGCGATACCGTCGTCAACGGCGATGGTGTTGAATTCGGCTGCGTAGCAACCCATAGCTTCGATTTCCTTCTTGACGATCTGACCGATTTCATGAAGATGGGTATGACCTGGCACAAACTGTGTAAAGCTGTTCACGATGGCGATGATTGGTTTACCAAACTGCTCGTGTTTCATACCTGCAGCTACCCAGAGTGCTCGGGCACCTGCCATTCTTCTGCCTTCAGTACAGACGCTACTTCTTAATGGATGTTTCATATCTTTTTTTCTTTTATTTCCTTGCTTAAAAGGGCTCTTTCGAGCCCATTTGTTATAATTTGCCTGCAAAGATACAGAGAATTTATGTAATAGCCAACTAATTTCGTATAAATTTTCACAAAACTTCGTATTTTTGTTAGAAAAATAAATAAATTGCTTACGATTTATTACGAGTGATACTCATTTCCTCGGGTTTTGTGCAAGAAAATACAGAAAATGTAAGGAAATATAAGAAAAAGCTTAATGACCTTAATGACCAATGACCTTAATGACCACTTTTTTTGGAGGAAGGGGGAAGGGAGAAACGCAAAACCGTAGGCGTTTCTCCCTTCTGCCTACGGGACCCACGGGACCTGCGATGGAATCGCAGGGAACGGGGGACCGGCGGGAGAAGAGAGAGAGAGAAGAGAGAGAAAAAAAAACTAGAGCTCAAAAACCTGGGCACTTCTGCCGGCTACGGTTACCTGCCTGTTGCCCAAGCCTGATACCGAGAGCTTCAGCGGACGAGGCAAGGCATTTACAACCTTGAGCCAGGTTTTGCCCGACTTAGAATCCTTTACCACACTGGTACCCACATATTTCTTCAGCGCTTCAGGCAGACTGAGCATGGATGAGATGTAGAGGTCGCCGGCATGCTGGCCGAACATCTTCTGCATCTTGTAGCTCTCGCTCGCGCGTACATTATTATTATCAAAGTAAATCATGTCCGGCTGCCAGTTGCTGTATCCGTCCTTGCTCAGCAGCGGCGCATAGGATGTCATTTCTACCACATCACCGTTGCGCTCCACATTGCAGAGGTGGATGCCCTCAGCCAGCGCATTGTCTACCGCATTGGCGCCGCGAGATGCATATTCGCCCAGATAAACCTTAGGAGCCTTGCGGTCGTAATGGTCGTAATAATCCTGATGGTTCAGGAACCAGCCCGGCTGCTCGTAATAATGCTCGTCTACGGCATCAATCCAGCGCTTGTTTTCGCGGGCAATCTTCCATCCCTCAATATAATCGGAAGACGGGAAGTGGAACGGACCTACGGTACCTACCACCTCTATCTGAGGATATTTCTGCTTCACCGCCTTGCAGATCATCAGGTAGCGCTGCTCGAAATCGGTAGAGATGAGGTCTTCGTTGCCGATGCCTATCATCTTGAGGTTGAATGGAGCCGGATGACCCGCATCGGCTCTCATCTTAGCCCACTTAGAGGTGGCAGGGTCGCCATTCGCCCACTCTACCAGGTCCAGCACATCCTGGATGTACTGCGGCATCTCGCTCATCGGGATTCCGCCCTGCTGACCAGCCACTCCGCGCTCATCTGCCACAGAGTTCTGACAAGGAACACCTGCCGCCAATACAGGCAACGGCTCGGCTCCCATGTCCTCGCACCACTGGAAATACTCGTAGAATCCCAGCTGGCGGGTCTGATGGTAGCCCCAGATGTTGAAGGCTGGCTTGCGGTCTTTCTGCGGACCCACGCTTTCCTTCCAGTGGTAGATGTTCTTGAGTCCCTGTCCGTGGAGCATGCAGCCGCCCGGGAAGCGCACGAAGCGAGGCTTCAGGTCGGCAATGGCCTCGGCAAGGTCTTTGCGCAGTCCGTGACCCTTGTAAGTATCTTGTGGTTTGAGACTTACCAAGTCTACCGCCACTTTCTGCTCACCCTTAGGCAGGATGGCGAACCGGATGTTCTTGCCCAGTTTGCCCTCCTTGGTAGTGGCTTCGCTGGCGAGTTCGCCCTCATATTTATCGGTTACGATGAGCTGCGCCTTATATTCCTTCCAGTCTGTGCCCTGCACCTTAATCTTGGTCTGGCACACCGGCAATCCCTCCTGGTTTACGAGTGCCAGGGTGAGATCTTTCTTCTTGGCGTCGATGCAGCGGGCGTGCAGACTCACCTCGTAGATGGCTGGCTGATGCTTGCCCTCCTTGCCCTCAACGGCAGCTCCGCGACGGATGGCGATGCCGTCCCAGCCTATATTATAAATAGGTGTAGCGCCCAGAACGGCGTAATGAGGATTGTTCCGGCTCACCCCGTTTTCGGTGGCGATGCCCGATTTCTCTACCCCCACCCATGCCGTGGTGGCGTTCCACTGGTAGCGGTGGTCTTCCTTGTTGTACTCAAAGTCGCCGTTCTGCAACATTTCTGCAGAGAGTCCTCCGTCGGCAGCTCGGCTGATGTCTTCGAAGAAGATGCCCATCAGCTTGTTGGAGATGCGGTGGGATTTCTGTGGATTGATGCTGAGGTTGGCAGGAATTTCCGAATCTTTCGGCAGGTCGATGTGGTTGTCCTTGGCATAGGCTGCGAGGTCAGCATCGGTTTTCGGCATCGGCTGGCCGTTGAGTTTTGCCTCTTCAGAGAGGGCGTGGAACCAGGAGCGGATGTAGTTGAGATGCACGGCAGGCACCTCGAAATCGCAGCCCTGGAAGAGTTTTCCGCCGATGGTTGCGGTGTCACGCTGCCAAAGTATCTCGTCGGCAGAAGCCTCCAGTGTATCTTCCTTGAAGGTACGGAAATCCTTGCTTGCCTGTACGTATCGCTTGCCCTTGGATGTCTTGAGGTAGATGTCGAAGTTGCCGTCATCCATCTGATAGGCAGCCACATCCTTCACGCCTTTTTCGCGGATGATGGGATAATCCTGCGGACGCCAGGTGACGAGGTCTTCGGAGTAGGCAACGGCAAACTGCGGTGCATGCTGGTTCACGCTCCAGAGTGCGCGCCATGTGCCGTCGTTGGCTTTTACCACGAAGGGATTGTACATCTTCTTTTCTGCACCCCACGGACCGTAGTCGCTGGCGCAGAGCTGTCCTACGTCTACCCAACGCTCGTCGTCGGTGAAATAAGCCAGATGCAAGCCCTGGTTGGGTGCTGGCGAATAGATGAATATCTGGCAGATGGAATCCTTGCCCTGTATGGTGTATGCAGGGGCATCCTTGTCTACTTGCTGCTGCACCTGCTGTCTGCTGACAGCCTGGCTGGCACTGGCAGCTGCCACGAGCAGCGCTGATGTAAATACGTACTTAAGTTTTATCATGTTTCTATATTTTTAGATTAAATTGTTTGTGTCTGTTTTACACTCTTTTTCTCGGCTTGATAAAAAGGCAGAGTGCATCACTGCACCCTGCCCCCACAAATTAGAGAGTTATAAAAAATCAAGTATGCAGTGACTTAAGCACTGCTTCTTTCTGAAATATTATTTTCTTTCTAGCTGTAATATTCTTTCTTGCCGGCAGCCAGCGTATTCTTCATCAGCGAACAGATGGTCATCGGACCAACGCCTCCCGGAACAGGAGTGATGAAGGAACACTTCTCTGCCACCTCGTCGAATTTCACATCACCGTTTAGGCGGAAACCGCTCTTCTTCGTAGCATCAGGCACGCGGGTGGTACCCACATCAATGACTACGGCTCCCGGCTTCACCATATCGGCTGTCACAAAATCAGGACGGCCGATGGCTGCGATGATGATATCCGCCTCCTGACACTCCTTCTTCAAATCCTTGGAATGGGAGTGGCATACAGTGACGGTGGCATCGCCATACTGCTTCTGCATCATCAGCTGAGCCATCGGCTTGCCTACGATGTTGCTTCTGCCCAGAATGACGCATTTCTTGCCACTGGTTTCAATATTGTAATGCTGCAGCAGGGTGAGGATACCGAGCGGAGTGGCTGAGATGAAGCAAGGCATGCCGAGCGCCATTCTGCCCACGTTTACCGGGTGGAATCCGTCTACATCCTTGCGGTAATCTATTGCCATGGTCACCTTCTGCTCATCGATGTGCTTAGGCAGAGGAAGCTGAACGATGAATCCGTCAACATCATCATCCCGGTTCAGCTTGTCTACACACTGCAGGAGCTCTTCTTCGGTAACATCCTCCTCATAACGGATGAGGGTCGACTTGAATCCACACTTCTCGCAGGCCAGCACCTTGTTCTTCACATAGGTTTCGCTGCCTCCGTCGTGCCCTACGAGCACGGCTACCAGATGTGGCTGCTTGCCACCGGCGGCTACAATCTGTGCCACCTCCTGGGCTATCTGTTCCTTGATGGCGGCTGCCGTCGCCTTTCCGTCTATAAGCTGCATTTTTCTTTAGTTTAACGTTTATACTTTTCTTACATTCCCGGCATCTTAGGCATGCCTGGCATACCCTTCATGCGACTCATCATCTGCGCCATCTTGTTGCCGGTCATCATCTGCATCATCTTGCGGGTCTGGTCAAACTGCTTGATGAGCTTGTTCACCTCCTGGATGTTGGTGCCCGAACCCTTGGCGATGCGCTGGCGGCGTGATGTGTTGAGGATGGCTGGGTTGGTGCGCTCCTTAGGAGTCATACTCTGGATGATGGCCTCTACGCCCTTGAATGCATCCTCTGGGATGTCTACGTCGCGGATGGCCTTGCCTACGCCCGGAATCATCGCTGCCAAGTCCTTGATGTTACCCATCTTCTTGATCTGCTGAATCTGGTTGTAGAAATCGTTGAAGTCGAACTGGTTCTTTCTGATTTTCTTCTCCAGTTTCTTAGCCTCTTCCAGGTCGAACTGCTCCTGTGCGCGCTCTACGAGAGATACCACGTCACCCATGCCGAGGATTCGGTCTGCCATACGGGCTGGGTGGAATACGTCAATGGCCTCCATCTTCTCGCCGGTACCGATAAACTTGATTGGCTTGGTTACCACGGTACGGATACTGAGAGCAGCACCACCGCGGGTATCACCGTCGAGCTTGGTGAGAACAACGCCGTTGAAGTCGAGGCGGTCGTTGAATTCCTTGGCTGTGTTTACGGCATCCTGACCGGTCATGGAGTCAACCACGAAGAGGGTTTCGTCTGGACGGAGATGATTCTTGAGATTGCTGATCTCGTTCATCATCTGCTCATCAATGGCGAGACGTCCGGCTGTATCGACGATTACCACATCGTTGCCGTTGGTCTTGGCCTGCTGGATGGCGTGGTCGGCGATGCTGAGCACATCCTTGTTCTCTGGCTCGCTGTAAACCGGAACACCCACCTGCTCACCCACTACATGGAGCTGCTGGATAGCTGCCGGACGGTAAACGTCGCAGGCTACGAGCAATGGTTTCTTGCCGCGCTTGGTCTTGAGCATGTTGGCAAGCTTGCCGCTGAAGGTAGTCTTACCCGAACCCTGCAGACCGCTCATGAGGATGATGGCCGGATGGCTTTCGAGCTTCAGTGGGGCTTCTTCACCACCCATGAGTTCTGCCAGCTCATCGTGAACCAGCTTAATCATCAGCTGTCCCGGCTTAACGGCTGTGAGCACGTTCATGCCGAGTGCTTTCTCCTTCACCTTGTTGGTGAATTCCTTAGCCACTTTATAGTTTACGTCGGCGTCGAGGAGTGCACGGCGCACATCCTTCATTGTTTCCGCCACGTTGATTTCTGTAATTTTTCCTTCGCCCTTCAAGATTTTGAATGAGCGTTCCAGTCTATCTGATAAATTTTCAAACATGCCTAATTTTTCGTTTTTTATGATTTTTGGGTGCAAAGATACAAAATAAATCTGACATGGGCAAGTTTTTCGGCAATTATTTTCCGAATTCTTCCATTTTTTTTGATTCTCCACACCCTGTCCCTACTCTTCCTTTGGGGCATTTGCCTTTTCATCTCCCTTAGGAGGTTGTTTTTCGGCAGGTTTCTCATCGGCTGCATCAACCGGATTCTTCAGTAAATATTTTTTACCTGTCGCCTTTTCGTAGGCATTGATGAGCGGATCGCCTTTTTCCATCTTCGAGAATATCTTTTTAGCCTCCTTCAGATGTTTCTGGTCGCGGCGCCCCTGGCTGTCCATCATGTTGCCCAGGTCGAATCCTGCCAGGCGGGTATGTCCCAGCGCAGCATTTCTGCCTGCCTCCGCAGCCTCCAGACTGACCTGATTCATCATCTTGCCGACGTTTTCCTGGTTCTTACCCCAAACGGTCACCTCGCCAATCTGTTTTGATTCGGGCAGCAGGAACACCGTATCGGGCAATTCCCGGTAGCGGATGGTTGCCTTGATGAAACCGGGCTTGGAGACGGTAGCCGAATCAAACTGGTAGCGCATGCTCCAGTAGCCGCGGTAGTCGGTGCGCGCCCAGTGGTTGTTGTTGGTATGGATGAGCGCTTCGCGGATAGGCACATGGTTCTCGGCCGATGCAATGACGCATGTCTTCTGGGCACGAGCCTCCTGACCGATGAGCAGGAGCAGCAGAGCCGTGAGCAGCTGTATGTATTTTCTTCTTCTTTGCTTCATAATCACTTCGTTTCTGATTTTTTTCTGTTTCGTTTTCTAACCCAAACTCCATCGTTTTTTCTGCTGGCAAATATAGAGAAAAAAATCCATACAGCGGATAAGGCAGCAGGAAGTTTAAGCAGATTTAAGGGGAGATGGCAGAAAATTAAAATCCTATAACGTTTCCGACTTCTCCCATATTCCTGATGCATGGCTCTTTAGGTACACCTGGTTGGGGGCTGGCTACCTCCCTCTCAGGAAAAAGTGGTCATTAAGGTCATTAGTCATTAAGGTCATTAAGGACTTGCCAACGGGGAGTATTTTTTTAGGACAATAATAAAAATATATAATTATATATTTTTATTATTGTCTCTATTTTTGCCCCATATTTCAAAAGCTTAATGACCTTAATGACTAATGACCTTAATGACCACATGACCATCTGGAAGAAGGAATGATGAATATATTTCACAGAAAACTGTCAGGGAAAGAGAAAACTCTAAAAGTAAAATAATCTTAAATGTTTCTGCGCACGCCACCTAAAATTTTTTCTGTCCCGAGAGAAAACTTTTTTTGTGACGTAATAAAAATAGAGGGTCGGCGAAGTGAAGAAAACTCCACTCTCCGACCCTGCGTTTTGCGTAGACTAAAAGTCTACTACTACTAAACCAAAAACCCGAACCTCACGGTCCGAAAAATGAAGCACCGAAAAGTGCATAATTATCTAATAACACGCTTGTTATTCAACATCAGCAATACCATCCTTCTCGATACGCTTAGCCTCTTCGAGAAGCTTGATGGCATCTACATATTGGGCGATGCCCTGAGCCACCTCTTTGGCAGCCTTCATCGCCAAAACTACAGTCTGCGGACGGTGTACCACATCACCTCCGGCGAACACACCGCGACGGGTGGTCATACCGAACGGACGTTCAACAACTTTAACATATCCCTTCTCATCCACCTCGATTCCGGCAGTGGTAGAAACGATACGGTTGGCTGGTCTTGAACCGATGGCGAGATAGATTCTGTCGAATTTTTCTACCCTTTCGCCCTCAGGAGTGTTCAGCACACAGCTTCCCAGACGGCCGTTTTTGCCCTTCAGGAAGGCCTCAACGGTAGTTTTCCACTCAAATTTCACGCCTTCCTTCACCGCATCTTCATATTCGCTCTTGATGGCAGGCATCTCTTCCTGGGTCTTACGGTACAACACGGTAACGTCGGCACCCAGTCGGATAGCAGTACGGGCAGCATCCATGGCAACGTTTCCGCCGCCAATGACACCCACCTTCTCGCCGTCGCGCAGCGGAACCATGTCGCGGGTCAAAGCGCCTTCGTTATAGGCATTTACGTTGTGCAGGAAGTAGGTACTCTGGCTCACACCGTGGAGCTTGGAGCCCGGTGTAGAGTCCATGTTCTGAGGCACGTTGGTACCTGTGCCCATAAAGATGGCGTCGTAGCCTGCACGGAACAGACTGTCGATGGTTACATTATTCTCGCCCACCATGCAGTTGGTAATAAACTGCACGCCGAGGGCAGCAATTTTTTCCACTTCAGCACGCACCACCGACTTAGGCAAGCGATACTCCGGAATACCGTACATCAGCACGCCTCCCGGCTCAGCCTGACCCTCGAAAATGGTTACGTTGAAGCCCTGGCGCGCCAGATCGCCGGCTACGGTCAAGCCCGCAGGGCCCGAACCGATGACTGCCACGCGGCCACGGGTTTTCTGTGGCAACTTCTCGCGCGAGAGGTTCATCTTGGTATCAAAATCGGCAATAAACTGCTCGAGCTTGCCAATCTGAACCGGTTTTCCCTTCTTTCCGAGCACGCAACTGCCCTGACACTGTTTCTCGTGAGGGCATACACGGCCGCAGATGGCCGGCAGGTTGCTCTTGGCATTGATGATGCTCATCGCCGCACCCATGTTACCCATAGAGAGTTCGTGTACGAAATCAGGAATGTCGTTGCCAATCGGGCATCCCTTCTTGCACTGCGGAATCTTGCAGTGGAGGCAGCGTTTAGCCTCCTCAATGGCCTCGCGGGTAGAAAAACCCTCGTTCACTACCTGGAAGGCAGCAGCATCCGCCTGCTGTTCGGTTGTATCAGTCTGCTTTGCTGCTTCATTCTGCTTTGCAGCATCATTCTGCTTAGCTGCAGTTTCTGTTGTATTCTGCTCAGGGGCATTTGCCTCTGCAGTATTCTTCATATTCTTTGTTTCTTTCTGTTCACTCATAATAGAACTGCTCTCCTTTTTATGGATTCTACAATCTGTTTATTATTGATTCTACAATCTATCCTTTGATTTGTGGGTGCAAAGGTACAAATAATATTTCAGAAATCGCCCCTATCTCCTTACATATTTTCATTTTGCCCCCTTTTTTCCTTATTATCCACCTGCTGGCGTCTTACCGGGGACGTACGCCTGCCTAATCACTAATCACTAATCGGGGGTGGTCATTAAGGTCATTGGTCATTAAGGTCATTAAGCTTTTCCGCTTCCGGCAACACATTAAAAAAGGCCCTACATTCACATGCAAGGCCTTTAATCTTTAATCTATCTTAAATAACGTAAGTTCTACATTCACATGCAAAACCTGCAAATTTACGGAATGGGGGGAAAAAATATAAGGGCTCCCCCCTCTAAAAACATAATATTTATTTTTCTTTAATCTCAATATCTTCCTTCACATGATTACGTATCTTGGTGAGGAAGAGTTTCATACGCTTCGCATCCTTGTGGTCAATGATGTCGATGAGCTCAGCAAGCTCCTCTCTGATCTGTGCCACCTGACCCGATGTGTATGGGTTGAAGAGGATTTCCTGCAGCAGGTAATCATCTTCGTTGAGCACGCCCTTGGCTATCTGCATGTGGCGCTTGAAGGTGGTGCCCGGAGCATCCTGGTGCTTCATCACTGCCGCAAAGGCAAAGGTGCTCACGAAAGGAATACTCAGCGAGTAAGCCACCGTCTGGTCGTGCTCATCAAATGTATACTCATGCAGACTCAACCCCAACTTCTGGTAGAGGTCTTTGAAGAATATCTTGCCCATGTAGTCACCCTCCTTGATGATGACCGCATTCTCCTCTGAAAGCTGGTTCAGATTGGCAAAGGTCGGGCCGAACATAGGGTGCGTGCTCACGAAGCGGAAACCGCTCTTCTCGTAAAACTCCTGCAGTCCGGTCTTTACCGAAGCAATATCGCTGATGATGCAGTCGTGAGAGAGATGTGGCAGCACCTCTTCGAAGGCTGGCAGCGTATATTTCACCGTCACCGCATTGATGACCAATTCGGGACGGAACATCTCAATTTCTTCCATCTTGGTGAAGCGGTAACAGTTGTAGGTGAAGCGCAGTCGCTTGGCATCCTTCTCGAAAACCGCCACCTCGTGGTCGAAGCTGAGCAGGTCGATGAAGAAGCTTCCCATCTTACCTGCTCCCATAATTAATATTCTCATATTTTTAAGCTTCCCTCTTCACTTAATTTACTTCTGGTTCAGGATTTCCAACTGCTGGCGGACACTCTCCTCATGGATGTGCTCGAAAATCTGAGCGGCAAACTCAGGGCTCATGCCGCAGAGGGCTGCCTGGGCACCACGCTTGTCGAGAATCTCGTTGTAACGGCTGGTCTGAACGATGGTCATGTTGTGCTCCTTCTTGTAGGTACCAATCTCGCGGCAAACGCGCATACGCTTAGCCAGGAGATCCATCAGCTGGTTGTCGCACTCGTCAATCTGACCGCGCAGCTGATGCAGACCCTCTGTAGAATAATGCTCATCGCGCACTACGAGGAGGCTGAGGATATAATCGAGCACCTCTGGGGTAACCTGCTGCTTGGCATCGCTCCATGCATCGTCTGGGCTGCAGTGGCTCTCAACGATGAGTCCGTCGAAACCTAAGTCCATTGCCTGCTGGCAGAGAGGGGCGATGAGGTCGCGGCGGCCGCCGATGTGGCTAGGGTCGCAGATGATTGGCAACTGTGGTATGCGGCGGTGCAACTCAATAGGAATCTGCCACATAGGGAGGTTGCGGTAAATCTTCTTGTCGAAGCTGGAGAATCCGCGGTGGATGGCACCGAGCTTCTTGATGCCTGCCTGGTTGATGCGCTGCAGGGCGCCAATCCAGAGCTCGAGATCTGGGTTTACCGGGTTCTTGACGAGCACAGGCACGTCTACGCCCTGAAGACTGTCGGCAAGTGCCTGCATGGCGAATGGGTTGGCAGAAGTACGTGCGCCTACCCACAGAATGTCGATTCCATATTTCAGCGCGAGCTCTACATGCTCTGGGGTAGCCACCTCAGTAGCTGTCAGCATGCCTGTTTCTTCCTTCACCTGCTTCATCCAAGGCAAGGCCTTCTCGCCGTTACCCTCGAAGCCTCCCGGTTTGGTGCGTGGCTTCCAAACACCTGCGCGGAACATGTGGCAACCTTTGGCAGCCAACTGCTTAGCGGTAGTCATCACTTGCTCTTCTGTCTCTGCCGAGCAAGGGCCGGCAATGATACAAGGGCGTTCCTGATCACTAGGAAAATTCAATGGTTCTAATTCTAATTCCATAGTCGTATATTTTTAATTTTTTACTTTTTTATCTTTTTTACTTTTCAAAAACCTTCTTGATTCTCTCCAGAGCCTCTTTCATCTTCTCATCCTTGGCACAGAGGCTGATACGGATGTAACGCTTGCCGTTGGTTCCGAAGATGAAGCCAGGGGTGATGAAGACGCGAGCCTCATGCAGAATCTTCTCTGTCAGGTCTTCTACATCGGCATATTTCTCAGGTATCTTGCCCCAAAGGAACATGCCCACCTGGTTAGGGTCAAACTGGCAGTCGAGCACCTTCATAATCTCCTCGGCAATGTCGCGGCGGCGGCGGTAGTTCTGGATATTGTTCTCGCGGTGCCATTCATCCGTGTTGTTCAGCATCGCCTCGGCTGCAGCCAGCTGTATGCCTCGGAAGCTTCCGTTGTCTATGTTGCTCTTCACCTTCAGAATCCATGAGATGAAGGTCTTGTTGCTCGAAATCATCGCCACACGCCAGCCCGGCATGTTGTGACTCTTGCTCAGCGAGTTGAATTCGATGCAGCAGTCCTTGGCTCCCGGCACCTGCATGATGCTCATAGGGTGTTCGTTGAGGATGAGCGAATATGGGTTGTCGTTCACCACCACGATGTTGTGCTTCTGGGCGAATGCCACCAGCTTTTCGTAGGTTTCGCGCTTCGCCACACCACCTGTCGGCATGTTAGGATAGTTGGTCCACATCAGTTTTACGTGGCTCAGGTCCATCTTCTCCAGCGCGTCGAAATCGGGCTGCCATCCGTTGTCCTCTCTCAAATCGTAGTAGGTAATCTTGGTACCCAGAATCTTGTTGATGGCGGTGTAGGTAGGGTATCCCGGGTTCGGGATGAGCACCTCGTCGCCAGGGTTGCAGAAGGCGAGCGTTACGTGCAGGATACCCTCCTTGCTACCTATGAGGGGCTGGATTTCGGTAGCCCAGTCGAGGTCTACATCATACCAGCGCTTGTAGAAACCAGCCATTGCTTTGCGCAACTCTGGTATGCCCACCGTAGGCTGATATCCGTGTGCGTTTGGATTGTTGGCTACCTCGCAGAGCTTGTCAATGGTCTGCTTAGAAGGCGGCATATCCGGACTTCCGATGGCGAGACTGATGATGTCTTTGCCCTCGGCATTAAGCTTAGCCACTTCCTTCAGCTTGCGGCTGAAGTAGTATTCCTGTATTTCCGTTACTCTATTGGCTGGTTGTATCATAATTTTCAATGAATAATTTATAATTAATAATGTATAAATGGGCTTTCACCCTCCGAACTGGCGAATTCTTCACTCTTCGTTCTTCACTCTTCACTTAATCTACTCCTTCTCCTCATATTCTCCCAACACCTTTATCTTCTTCACGAGCGGCGTAATGGCGTCGATGCTCTGGCGGTATCGGGTGAGGTTGTCGAAGGTGAGGTCTACGTAGAAGAGGTATTCCCATTCATGCCCGATGTTTGGCAGCGACTGGATCTTGGTGAGATTGATGTCGTAGAAACTCAGGATGGTGAGCACCTTGGAGAGCGACCCCTTATCGTGAGGCAGACTGAAGACGATGCTCGCCTTGTTGGCCTTTTCGATGGGACGGAGCAGGGCTGCCTTCTGCGGATTGCAGACCACGAGGAAGCGGGTGTAGTTGTGCGGATTGTCGTGGATGCCTTCCTGCAGCACCTTCATGCCGTACATGTGGGCAGCGTAAGAAGAGCAGATGGCTGCCCATCCCCTCACCTTGTGCTGGGCGATGTAGGCTGCCGAGCCTGCGGTATCTTCTGCCTCCACCGCCTTGAGGTCGGGATGGTTGGCGAGGAACTTGCCGCACTGCATGAGGGCTACCGGATGGGAGTGAACCTCCTGCAGGGTGCTCCAGTCGTCTTCCGGCAGACTGCAGATGCTGTGCTCTATGTGGAGCTTGTGCTCTCCTACCACGGTGGTTCCGCTCTGTCGGAGCAGTTCGTAATTGTGGAGCAGGCTGCCGGCAATGGTGTTTTCAATGGCGCAGATGCCTACCACGGTAGGGTCGCGCTTGATGTTTTCGAACACCTCTTCGAAGGTAGCACAACAGATGATTTCAATCTGTTCGCCCTCGAAATACTGGTGGGCGGTGATGTCGTGGAAAGATCCCAGCTCTCCTTGAATTGCTATTCTCTTCATGTTTCTTTTATCTTGTATAATGTTACGAAAAACGGTCCTACTCAATAAGAGCGGGACCGTTTCGATGATTTCAAGAATCTAATATCCTAAGTTGAAATTTACACGCAACTTCCCGCTTTACAATTATTTGCAAAGTAAAAGTAATAGCTAAAAAAGAATGCGTTAAACTTCTTCATTGTCTTTACATTTTATATGTTACTCACTTTTGTTCTTTCCGAGCCCTTTCTCCTTTTTATATAAGGAGCTTGTCTGTGCTCAGATTCCCGAGTTCTTTCCTACACCTCTTTTTATATAAGGAGCAGGGAGTGCTCAGATTCCCGAGTCTCGACTTGCTAAAATCTCAACTCGTTTGCAAAAGTAACATTTTTCTTTGATACTACCAAACAATTTGATATTTTTTTCTTGATTTTCCTTATATTTTATGCTAAAAAACATATTTTCGCCCGTTTTTTATCATCAGAATGCGGGAAAATGCAGAAAAATGTACTCAAGAGCCAGGCGCTAGGGAGAGACGCAAACGCCGGAATCCGTGAGGCAAGCCCCTTCCTTTATCTGCAATGTTCTCTGCCTTCTGCCTTGAATTCTCCTGTCAGCTCCCCTACTTTCTCCGGGTTCAGCTCCAGGTAGCGCTTCATGTCCTTTCCGGCACCATCCTTGTCGCCCATCTGCATCAGCAGATTGCCGCGCTTCAGGAGGTTCTCGCTCAGAGAGGCTTTTACAGACGAGTGTTCCGCAGAATCCTTCTGTTCTGCCAATTCTTTCTCCTGCTCTACAATCTGCTGCGTCAGCGTAGCAAGCAACAGAACAGGGTTTATCTGATTCAAATCCATAACCTTATTATTATTACTTGAACCTTATTATTATTACTTGATGGCCCCGATAATCTCAGTCACACTCTTGCATCCGTGAGCATCAAGCCACTCGTTGATTCCATCCTTCACCTTCTTCGTAACCGCAGGATCAATGAAGTTGGCTGTACCAATCTCAATGGCCGTAGCACCGCACATCAGGAACTCAATGGCGTCCTTGGCAGAAGAAATGCCACCCAGACCAACAACCGGAATGTTTACGGCATGAGCCACATCCCAAACCATGCGCAGGGCAACAGGCTTAACGCAAGGACCGCTCAAACCACCCGTACGGATGCTCAAGAGAGGCTGGCGCTTCTCAATATCCACCGCCATACCCATCAGCGTGTTGATGAGCGAAACAGAATCGGCACCCTCAGCCTCCACGGCGCGGGCGATGTCGGCAATGCTGGTAACATTAGGCGAAAGCTTCACGATGAGGGTCTTCTTATAAACCTTTCTCACCGCCTTCACCACGCTGGCAGCACCCTCGCAGGTTACACCGAAGGCCATACCGCCATCCTTCACATTAGGACAGGAGATGTTTAGCTCTATGGCCGGAATCTTATCCAGCTCGTTGATGCGCGCAGCACACTCAGCATAACTCTCAGGCGAATGTCCGCTCACGTTGACAATCATATTGGTATCAATGTCCTTGATCTGAGGATAAATGTGAGAGCAGAAATACTCCACACCCTTGTTCTGCAAGCCTACGCAGTTGAGCATGCCCTGAGGCGTTTCAGCCATACGCGGATAGTCGTTTCCTTCGCGCGGTTCCAGAGTAGTACCCTTCACGATAATACCACCAATCTCCTCCAGAGGAACGAAATCGGCAAATTCTAATCCGTAGCCGAAAGTACCCGATGCAGTCATCACAGGGTTCTTCAACTTCAAATCCTTTATCTTTACACTTAAATCAGCCATAATCTTCTGTTTTACTTAAAAATGTTTTTACAAACAAAGACAAGAGAATTCTTCGTTCTTCACTTTTCGTTCTTCATTTCCAAACGAATTCTTCACTCTTCGTTCTTCACTCTTCACTTAATTAGATTTCCCAAGTAAGTTTCTTGATGTTGATGACAGGTCCATCCTTGCAGACACACTGGTTACCCTCGGTAGTTTTCTCTACGCAGCAGAGGCAGGCACCCACGCCGCACGCCATCTTGTTCTCGAGAGAAACCTCACACTCCACACCAGCCTTCTTGGCAAAGCGAGCCACGCTCACCATCATCGGCTTAGGACCGCAGGTAGAAATCATGTCAAACTTCTCGTTCTCCAGAACAGAGTGGTTGGTAACGAAACCTACCTCGCCAGCCGAGCCATCCTCGGTAGTGATGCATACCTTACCAATCTTGGCAAACTCATCCAGTTCGAGCAGATCGGTAGCCTTGCGTGCACCCAGCAGGAAGGTAACTTCAGCCCCGAAATTCTTGATGAGTTTTCCGAAATAGAGGAGCGGAGCCACACCTACGCCACCACCTACGAGCAGATATTTCTGGCTCTTCTCGGTAGGCATGGTGAAGCCGTTGCCGAGAGGCAGCATGCAGTTGAGCACGTCGCCCTCCTTGAGCTGTCCGAGCTGACGGGTACCGTCGCCCACCATTGCTACGAGCAACCAGAGCTGATTATTTTCACGATCCACGAAATTGATGGAGATAGGACGGCGAAGCATGGTAGTAGGCGAATGGTCTACTCTTACTTCAACGAATTGGCCAGGCAAGATTTCAGGCAAAGGTTTCTCATCGGTAAGCTTAATCAAAACGTGCTTATCGCTAAGCGCCTCTACGGAAACCACCTTCAGGTCGAGAACATATTTTTTCATCTTATTGCTAATTTTTAATATGCTTATTATATAATGTACGTATATTATAAAATAGGTACGCGTAGCTTCCGGTTACACCCACCTACGTTTCTACGATGCAAAGGTACATCAAAAATCCGAATTGACGAAAAGAAAAGAGATATTTTTTCTCTTACACCCTCCCCCTTATTTCTTAGGTACGAAGGTTTCCCAGGTCTGATCATCGTAGAAAATACGGATTTCGGTAATCTTCCTCTGCGGTTTGTCTACATATTTTACCGCTGCTTGGGCGATATTTTTAGGTGTACGATTTACACCTTGCATTTGAGGCTGGTCAAAGAGCGAAGGAGAAGTAGGGGAGGCAGCGGCTCCTTCGGCTCCAAAATCGAGCATAGGCTCGGCAGAGGCGGCTCCAGAAGGCTGACTGCCCGACTTCATCCCCTCAGCACCATCGGCTGCTCCCTGCATAATGCCCTGATGCATATCAGCAGAACCCTCTTCGCTGCCACCCTGGAAAGCCTGGTTCTGATACATAGGAGGAGTACCGTAGAGTACCCAATAAACATTTACCTGAGGAAAACTCTTATGGATGCCATCCACAATGCTGAGAGATGGATTGGTCTTCCCGTTGAAAATATTGCTCAGCGTAGCGGTCGAGATTCCGATCATCTGAGCGAAGTTTTGCTGAGTGAGGTGCTGGTCCTCCATCAGCTGTCTGATTCTATCTTTCATGCTCTAAAAATTTTAGCGTTCATTTTTCTACTGATACGATGTTTTATTTCCGAACAAGCCACTTTTGGGCCCTTTTTCGGTTGATTTTACAAAGATAAAGCAAAAATTTAGAATAACCAAACTTTTCTGAATAAATTTAGATTTTTAAACTTTAGGTTTCTATTTATAAATTTAAATCACACTCACTCCACTATCCGGTTTTTAGGTTTAGTTTTATGAATATAAACCTATCAATCAAAATATATCACGAACCTTTTCTTTATAAATTTTGGCTAAATCACTGATTATTCATACCATAAAACACCTAAATAAAGGCATATAGAGCGATTTATGCAATATTCCCACCACACCTATGTAAAAGTCTATGGTTTATAAAACAACTAAAACGCATAACTAACTGGGTTTCCGCTACTTATAAATTCAAAATACAGTATGTATATTTATTCATTAATAACCATAAACGCCCTATTTTATCTTTATTTTTATAAATATAAAACATAAATTCATGTATTTAGTTTTCTTGTATTTATATTTATAAATCAAAACCACCCATTTCGATTTATGAATTTAAAAATATTAACTTAGGAAACGTAAACCTTAACAAATGCAAACGTCTGATTTTAAACAATGGGAAATGGCAAATTTTTCCATTTCTAGCGTATTCCAGCCCATCGGCAAGAAAACGGGCAAATTCGCGAGTAATGAAGAGGGTTAATTTAGCTAAGTTACTGATAACCAATAAAGTTAAGTCTATTTTCAGGCGAAACAGAAAAATGGGCATCTAGCTCAAAAAATCGCTTAAATCCCCCATTTTTGCCCAAAAATCGCCCAAAATGAGCCCAGGTAAGCACTCCAAAAAGAGCCGAAAATCACCTATTTCGGGCAAATTTATAATGCTAAACGCTAGTTGGCTGCTTTCTGGAAACAGGCGGCAAAGAAGGCCGAAAACGGAAACGAGCTCCTGCCAAGAGAAAACTCTCAGCAGGAGCTCGCCTACTCTCCCCCACCTCGCTCTTCAGCATCAGTGAAGGATAAAAAAGATGAGTTCTTTCATCAGTTCACCCACCGGAGTGGATGGATTATCCAGTCCCTTTACCTTCGCATCCACCTCCTTAAACTTCTCAATAATCGCCATCACTTTCACGCCCGTATAGTTCCTCATTCCTGTAATATATTCGCGCGCCGCCCAAGCTGAGCGCAAATCCAGAAATTTTGCGAGCTCATTTTCGTTCTGCCTGTTGGGTGCATAATAAGCAATCATCAGGTTTTGGAAATAAGTAAAGAGCATCGGGAGAAGCGTAAAGAGAGAACCGCTCTTCGGATTGCTGTCAAAATAATTTATTATCTGATTTGCCTTAAACACATCGCGGCTGATGATGGCACTTCTCAACTCGAAGGCATTGAAGTCTTTGCTCACCCCTATTTCACGCTCCACAATCTCCGGAGTAACACGCCGGTCGTTCTCAGGAAGAGAAATGAGCAGCTTGTCGAGCTCGGAAGTGAGTCGGTGCAAATCTGCTCCCACATGATCAGCCACCATCTGGGTAGCTTTGGGCTCTATGGTTGCCTTGCGGGTCTTGAGATATGTCTCGATGAAGCCTGGCAGATTGCGGTCGTAGAGTTTCTTGCTCTCAAAAACCACACCCGCCTTGGCTGCGAGGGCAGAAAACTTTTTACGACTGTCGAGCTTGCCGTTTTTATGACAGAAAACAAGGATGGTCGTTTTTACCGGATTTTCGAGGTACTTCTCGAGTGCTTCCAAATTCCGCAAATTCTGAGCCTCTTTCACAACCACCACTCTATACTCCGACATCATCGGGTAGCCCTTGCACAAATCTGCCACCTGCGCACCCGTAACATCAGCTCCGAAAACCACCGTCTGGTTGAAGTCACGCTCCTCAGGCTGGAGCACATTTTCAGAAATGTAATCGCAGATTTTATCTATATAAAATGGTTCCTCGCCCATCAGAACATAGACGGGCGCATACTTTCGAGCCTTCAGATCTTTCATGATTGACTCGTAACTTATTGCACTTTTCTTTTCTACCATTGGATTATTTTTTGTAACTTTGCACCCAGCAAACTCGGGGGTGCGGACAAGCATTTGCTCCACCTCCAGGTTCGCAGTTTTCTGAGGTGCAGTTTTCTGCTGCACTTCGACTGCAAAGTTACAAAAAATAAATTGAACTGCCTATATAAAAGAGGTAGTTTTTGAAAATGAGGTATGGTTAAAAGAAGAAAAGAAACCATATCGGAAACAGAAAAGAAACATAACCATATATATAATAAGGTACAGAAAAAATGATTCGCTTAAATTTGCCATCTTTCGACATCAAGATTTCGGGCTCAAAACAGCATCCCCAGATACTGGATGTGCTGCGCCGGAAGTTCATCACGCTCACTCCCGAAGAGTGGGTGCGCCAGCATTTCGTCCATTTTCTCATCGAGCACAAGGGGTATCCTGCCTCGCTGCTCGCCAACGAAATCCAGCTGAAATGTGGCGACAAGGTGCTGCGCGCCGACAGTGTGCTCTACTCCCGTGAGTTGCAGCCCCGCATGATTATCGAGTACAAAGCCCCTCATATTCCCATTACGCAGAAAGTATTCGACCAGATTTCGGTCTACAATCTTCTGCTCCATGTCGACTTTCTGGTGGTGAGCAACGGGCTGGAGCATTACATCTGCAAGATGGATTATGAAAGTAAAAAATATGTATTTTTAGAGACCATCCCCGATTATTCCGATTTATTGACATTATGAGCGCATCGGGGGCCAGTTCAGAAGTTTTTAAACAGAACTTCCCCAGCCTTCAAAATTTGCGAATTTCCGCCCAACCGGCCATCCGTTTTAGAATTCGCGAATTTTGGAGGCTTTTTTCTGCCTCCTTTTCCTCTCCCTTTTTGAGCACTCCTTTTCCTATCCCTTTTTGAGCGCTCCTTTTCCTATCCCTTTTTGAGCACTCCTTTTCCTCTCCCTTTTTGAGCACTCCTTTTCTCCCCATCCCCCTTCTCGCGTTATTTTTTAATAAAAAACCCATTTTCATTTTGTAGTCTCCTCCTTTTATACTATCTTTGCAACTAATATATATATATTAAGGTATAGACTGCCTAAAAGAACAGAAAGATATGGAGAATAAAAAGATAAAAATAGCCGTAGCCGGAACAGGATATGTAGGCCTGAGCATCGCTACCCTGCTGAGCCAGCATCATGAGGTGGTGGCAGTAGACGTGGTACCCGAAAAGGTGGAGCTCATCAACTCGCGCCGCTCGCCTATCCAGGACGAATACATAGAGAAATATCTGGCTGAAAAGGAACTCAACCTCAAAGCCACAACCGATGGAGAAGAAGCCTATAAGGATGCCGACTTCGTAGTGATTGCCACACCAACCAACTACGATCCGGTGAAAAACTACTTCGACACCTCGCACGTAGAAGAAGTCATCCGCCTGGTGATGCAGGTGAATCCCGATGCCATCATGGTCATCAAGAGCACCATCCCGGTAGGCTACACCGAAAGCATCCGCCAGAAAACGGGCAGCAAGAACATCATCTTCGCTCCCGAATTCCTGCGCGAGAGCAAGGCACTCTACGACAACCTCTACCCGAGCCGCATCATCGTGGGCAGACCGAACGGTGACGAGCGACTGGAGCAGGCAGCCCGCACCTTTGCAGGACTGCTGAAAGAGGGAGCCATCAAGCAAGACATAGAAACCCTGTTCATGGGACTTACCGAGGCAGAAGCCGTGAAACTCTTCGCCAACACCTACCTCGCCCTGCGCGTGAGCTACTTCAACGAGCTGGATACCTACGCCGAAATGAAGGGCCTCGACACCAAGGCGATTATCGACGGAGTGGGTCTGGACCCTCGCATCGGCACCTTCTACAACAACCCTTCCTTCGGATACGGCGGCTACTGTCTGCCGAAAGATACCAAGCAGCTGCTCGCCAACTATGCCGATGTGCCTGAGAACCTGATTCAGGCGATTGTGGAGAGCAACCGCACCCGCAAGGATTTCATCGCCGACCGCGTGCTGAACATGGCCGGCTACTACGATTATGCCAACCAGAACAACTTCAGCGAGGAGGAAGAGAAGCCTTGCACCATCGGCGTATACCGCCTCACGATGAAGAGCAACAGCGACAACTTCCGCCAGAGCAGCATACAGGGTGTGATGAAGCGCATCAAGGCAAAGGGCGCGCAGGTCATCATCTACGAGCCTACGCTGAAAGACGGAACCACCTTCTTCGGAAGCCGCATCGTAAACAACCTGGATGCCTTCAAGCAGCAGAGCCAGGCCATCATCGCCAACCGGTATGACAAATGCCTGGATGATGTGGAAGAGAAGGTTTACACCCGCGATATTTTCAGAAGAGACTGATTTGAGTTGAAAGTTAACAGTTGAAAGCTGAAGACGGAAAATAGGAAACAATAATATTTATAATAAAGAGAAAAATAAGAAATGGCAAAATTAGTAATCAATTCCTACGAGGAATTTGCATCTCACCTCGGTGAGAAGTTAGGAGAATCAGACTGGTTGCAGATTGACCAGGACCGTATCAACAAGTTCGCAGACGCTACACTCGACCCACAGTGGATTCACGTAGACGTAGAGCGCGCCAAGGTAGAGAGCCCTTACCACAGCACCATCGCTCACGGTTACCTCACCCTCTCTGTACTCCCATACCTCTGGCAGCAGATTATCGAGGTAAACAACCTCAAGATGCTCGTAAACTACGGCATGGACAAGATGAAGTTCGGCCAGCCAGTCATCACCGGTTCACGCGTGCGCCTGGTAGCCACTCTCCACGACATCCAGAACATCCGTGGCATCTGCAAGACCAGCATCAAGTTTGACATCGAAATAGAAGGTCAGCGCAAGCCAGCCCTCTCAGGCATCGCTTCTTTCCTCTACTATTTCAACAACTAAAAAATGGCAGCAGGTAAATGGATAGGTGGTGTGCTCGGCTTCATCACAGCCGGTCCGCTGGGAGCCCTGGCAGGTTATGCCCTCGGTTCGCTCTTTGATCACGGACTGAATGCGGTAAACCGCGACGGCGACCACCATTACAACAACGCCTACGATGCCTACAGCGGCAACCAGAGCTACGGCAACCAGAGCTACGGCCGCCAGCAGAGCTATGAGGGAGAGCGAAACTCCTTCATGTTCTCGCTGCTGGTGCTCAGTTCCTACATCATCAATGCAGATGGCAAGATTATGCATTCTGAGATGGAGCTGGTGCGCCGCTTCCTGCGTCAGAATTTCGGCGAGGCTGCCAAGCAGCAGGGCGAGGAAATCCTCCTCAAGCTCTTTGAGCAGCAGAAGCAGATGGGCATGCAGCAGTACCGTTCGGTGATACAGGACAGCTGCCACCAGATACGTGCCAACATGATGTATGAGCAGCGCCTGCAGTTGCTCAATTTCCTCGTCATGATTGCCCAGGCCGATGGAGTTGTGAATCCTCAGGAGATTCAGGCGCTCAAGGAGATGGCCATCCACATGGGGCTTTCTGCCGAGGATGTAGACCAGATGCTGAACCTGGAGAGCGGGGCTTCTTCAACCGGCAGCCTGGATGATGCCTACCGTGTTCTGGGCATCAGTCCTGACGCCTCAAACGATGAGGTGAAGGCCGCTTACCGCAAGATGGCGCTCAAGCATCATCCTGACAAGGTAGCAGCGCTGGGCGAAGATGTGCGCCGTGCAGCCGAGAAGAAATTCCAGGAAATCAACGACGCCAAAGACCGCATCTACAAGGCACGAGGACTCTAGATTTCAGATTAGGATATTACAAAGGAGTTAAGACAGATTGTCCCTAGCTGCTTGAAAACAAAAAAAATAAAGGCTCGCCAAGCAATTTTGGCGAGCCTTCATTGTATCTTTTAATCCTCATCCTCAGTCTTTCTCTTGCGGATAGCGCGCTTGCGCTTTGGCTTCTCCTCAGTCTTAGGAGCCTCAATCTTAACACCAGCCAATTCTGGGTCGATGAGGATACGGCCGCAATACTCACAAGGGATAATCTTCTTGTGCATCTTGATGTCGAGCTGGCGCTGAGGTGGAATCTTGTTGAAGCAACCGCCACATGCATCACGCTGCACGTAAACGATACCCAAACCGTTGCGGGCACCATTGCGGATGCGCTTGAAGCTCTGGAGCAAACGTGGCTCAATCTTCTTCTCGAGCTCGAATGCCTTCTCCTTCAAATTCTCCTCCTCCTCACGGGTCTCAGCCATGATAGACTCGAGTTCAGAACGCTTCATTACCAAGCCCTTCTCGCGGTCAGCCTTCTGGTCCTCAGCCTTGTGAAGGTCGTACAGACGCTCGTTGATCATCTGCTGAGCCTCGCGGATCTTCTTGCTGCAAAGCTCGATTTCCAACTCCTGGAACTCGATTTCCTTGCTCAAAGTATCATACTCGCGGTTGTTGCTTACCATTTCGAGCTGCTGCTTGTAACGCTCTACGCTAGCCTGAGCATCCTCAATCTCGCGCTGCTTCTGGTCAATGGCGCGGTCAAACTGCTCAATATCGGTCTGAATCTTCTCGATACGGGTGGTGAGACCAGCAATATCGTCTTCCAAATCCTGAACTTCGAGAGGCAACTCACCTCTCAACGCACGCTTTTCATCAATTGCAGACAAAGTGGTCTGAAGCTGATAGAGAGCCTTCAACTTCTCTTCCACTGTCAAATCTGTAGGATCTTTCTTTGCCATAATTCCTTATTTAAATATTAAATGTTTAATGTTAAGTGTTAAATTGGGCTTGCGCCCTTCCAGCCATCTTATAAACTGAAGTTATAAATACAAAATCGGATTCGTATTTATCTCCGAGATGCAACATCTGGCATCAGGGAAATTCTCCTGGATGATGCTGCGGAAGATTTCGCCCGTAAACTGCTCACTCTGATAGTGGCCGATGACGCAAATCTGAATCTCCTGCTCGTGACCGAAATACTCGTGGTAGCTCATCTCGCCCGTGATGAAGGCATCGGCACCAGCCTTGATGGCTGCGTCGAGCAGAAAAGCACCTGATCCACCGCAGAGTGCCACCTTCCTGATAGGACGGCGAAGCAACTGGTTGCACTGCACGCACTCCACGCCAAAACGCTCCTTGAGCATCAGCACCAAGTCGTCGGCTGCCAGGTCCTCAGCCACCTCTCCGATGACGCCCTCGCCACCTTTCACGCCGTCCACTTCTTTCTCGCCAGCAAAGAACTGCACGTTCTCCAGTCCCAGCTTCTCGGCTATCTTGAAGTTCACGCCGCCCGCAGCCGCATCCATGTTGGTATGCATCGCCACGATGGTAATATCATTCTTAATCGCCTTGCGCACGGTACGCTGCACGTAGTTCTCGTCCGAAATTCTCGCCAGTTTGCGGAATATCAGCGGATGATGACTCACGATGAGGTTGCAGCCCTTCCGGATTGCCTCATCTACCACAGCTTCAGTAACGTCAAGACACAACAATGCCCCTGACATTTCTACCGCCTCTGTCAATCCAACTTGCAGGCCGGCATTATCATATCCTTCCTGCAAGGGCAGAGGCGCGTAATGTTCAAGGGCATCAACTACCTGTTTTATTTTCACGCTCCTATTCAATTTTTTATTTTTAGACTGCAAAGTTACTCATTTTTCCCCGATTTTATCTCCATACAGCCCTCTGTTTAAACTTTTTTAATATAAAGTTTCGCTTTTGCGCAAAATATTTCACAAAAACAGCCGATAGTTGTAGATTTTTTATTAATTTTGCATGCATACTTCGTAAAAACAGAACGGAGCCCGCCCTAGAAAGAAAGGATCCCGATGATGAAAAAAGTATAATTAATTGGTTTAGAACATCATATAATAAAAATAGTATAGCTTATGCGTCAATCTACATTACCTTGCGATTTCGCACTCCCTGCCGAATGGGAGCCACAGAGCGCCATCATGCTCACCTGGCCACATGCCGGCACCGACTGGAAGCCGTATCTGCCTGAAATTACAGATACTTATCTCGAACTGGCAGATATCATCACGCGCTACGAGCAGCTGCTTGTGGCTACACCCGATATGCCCGCCACCCGATACCAGCTCAAGAAAAAGCTCTCTGCCGAACAGATGAGCCGCGTGCTGCTCTACGAGGTGGAAAGCAACGATACCTGGGTGCGCGACCACGGACCTATCACGATGGTGCTGCGCAGAAAGCAGAACACCTGGATGGTGCCTTACCGCATACTCGATTTCAAGTTTAACGGATGGGGCGAAAAGTTCAGATGGGAGAAGGATAATGCCATCACCCTGAACCTATACTATCAGGCAGCCTTCCATGCCGATATGGAGAACCATCAGGGCTTCGTGCTCGAAGGAGGCAGCATCGAGAGTGACGGAAAGGGTACGCTCTTCACCACCTCACAGTGCCTGCTGGCGCCTCACCGCAACCAGCCGCTCGACCACGACAGCATCGACCATCTGCTGCAGACTTTCTTCCAGCTCAAGAGAGTCGTCTGGCTGGATCACGGCAATCTGATAGGCGATGATACCGACGGCCACATCGACACCATCGTGAGAGTGGCTCCGCACGACACCTTATTATATGTAGGCTGCGATAATCCGGAAGATGAGCAGTATGAGGACTTCCAGGCGCTGGAGAAGCAGCTCAAGAGCCTCTTTACCTGGGAGGGATATCCTTACCGCTTGCTCAAGTTGCCGATGCCCGACCCTATCTATGATGAGGGCGACTGTCTCACCACCAACCCGGAGAGCGAGGGAGACCGTCTGCCAGCCACCTACGCCAACTTCCTGATACTCAACAAGGCTGTGATTTATCCAACCTATAATCAGCCGGAAAAAGACGAGGAGGCACGCAAGCAGATTCAGCTCGCCTTCCCCGACCGCGAAATCATCGGCGTAGATTCGCAGACCATCATCCGCCAGCACGGCAGCATCCACTGCATCACCATGCAGTTGCCCGAAGGTGCCCTCAGAGATTCAAAATTCAACATTCAACACTCAACATTCAACACTCAACATTAAACTATGAACGTCGGTTTATTACAACTTCATAATACAGCAGATATCGCCAACAACAAGCAGCGCCTGGCAGAAGGCATCATCGACCTCGCCCATCGCGGCGCAGAGCTCATCGTGCTCCAGGAGCTTCATAACTCCCTCTATTTCTGTCAGGTAGAGGATGTTGACCTCTTCGACCTCGCAGAGCCTATTCCGGGTCCTTCGACCGATTTCTACGGCAAACTGGCAAAGGATCTCGGCGTCGTCATCGTCACCTCCCTCTTCGAGCGCCGCGCTCCGGGCCTCTACCACAATACGGCGGTAGTGATGGAGAAAGATGGAAGCATAGCCGGAAAATACCGCAAGATGCACATCCCCGACGATCCTGCCTACTATGAGAAGTTCTATTTCACACCGGGCGACCTCGGTTTCCACCCTATCCAGACCTCTGTAGGCAAGCTCGGCGTGCTGGTTTGCTGGGACCAGTGGTATCCCGAAGCAGCCCGTCTGATGGCGCTGCAGGGAGCCGAAATGCTCATCTATCCTACCGCCATAGGCTACGCTACCTATGATACCGAGGAGGAGCAGCAGCGCCAGCGCGAGGCGTGGACCACCGTGATGCGAGGCCATGCCGTAGCCAACGGATTGCCGGTCATCGCCGTAAACCGCGTAGGTTTCGAGCCGGATCCTAGCGGTCAGACCGAGGGCATCCAGTTCTGGGGCAGCAGTTTCGTAGCCGGTCCTCAGGGCGAGCTCCACTACCGTGCCAGCGATCAGGAAGAAGAGAGTCTGGTGGTAGATATCGACCTGAAGCACAGCGAGAATGTGCGCCGCTGGTGGCCATTCCTCCGCGACCGCCGCATCGAGAACTACGGAGATATCACCAGGCGGTTTATCGACTAAGAAACTCGGTATTAAATATATAAGGTATAGTTTTTCAGGATAAATGGAGAATTTGGAAGTGATGGTGATACTTTTCATCATCGTGATTTTAGGTTACGTCGCCTGCAAATTGGGATATATGGGCGACAAGTTTGACAAGAAGTTATCCAGCATGGTGGTAGATATCACCTGTCCTCTGCTGGTGCTCTCGTCAGTAATGGGCGATGAGCTGCCCGACCGCACGCTCATTCTCCCCCTCCTGGGCGTAGGTTTCCTTACCTACATCCTTTTGCTGGTATTCGGTTTCTGGGTGCCGCGTCTCATCACTCGCAATCATGACGACCAGGGTATGATAGGTTTTGCGCTGATGTTTGCCAACGTAGGTTTCATCGGCTACCCTATCGTTTCGAGCATATTCGGTCCGAAAGCCATTTTTTATGCAGCCTTGCTCAACATGCCGAACACCTTTTTTATTTTTACGGCAGGTGTCATGCTCATCAAGGGCGAGTACAGCATCAAGCAGTTCAATCCTAAGGTACTGTTTTCTCCGGCTCTTCTGGGTGCCTTCGTTGCCGCCATTCTGGTAGCTTTCGGGGTACATACGCCTGATATCATTGCGCGTCCGGTAACGATGGTGGGCAACATTACGGTTCCTGCAGCCCTGATGATTATCGGTTCCTCGATGGCTAAGTTGCCGGTGAAGGAGATTATCGGCAGTCCTAAGGTATACCTCTCCTCGTTCTTGCGTCTTGTGGTAGTTCCTCTGAGCATTTATTTTCTGTTCAAGTTATGTGGTGTAAGCGATCAGGTCAACGACATCAATACGGTTGTCATTGCGATGCCAGTAGCGAGTTTCGGCACGATGTTTTGTCTGAAATACGGCCGCAATCCTTCGCTCATCACCGAGATGACGTTCATCACCACGGTTGGCAGTATCATCACCATCCCGCTCATCACCCTCCTCTTTTCGTAATGCAGGGAGGGAGAAACGCCTGGCGTACTTGCGTATCTTACTGCAAAAATCCCCTGATGCTACAGAGAGCACCAGGGGATTCTTATCTTTTAATTGTAATAATCAACACTCAACACTCAACATTCAACACTCAACATTCAACATTACTTAACGCTGATTTTCTTGCCATTCTTGATGTATACACCCTTCTTCATCGCCTCAGTTATGCGGCGGCCGTTCAGGTCATAAATCGCCTTATTGCCTGTTTCCTTATCCAATGTTACAGAATGGATGCCGGTAGGCTCCAGATCCTCTACCACATTATCAAAGTATTTAATCCAGTTCTTGGTGTATTGATGAGCCTCATATTTCGCCTTGCTGCCCGGATAGAGATGCAGCGTACGATACAACTGACTGCTCTTGCTGGCAAATACACACCAGCTTATCCAGTAAGGAGCCTCCTTATGACGCATATATACATCCTTCAATTCGAAGCAGGCAAAGAATGTGTTGCGGCCGAACTCCTTTATTGTCTCAGGCAAATCTATCTCCTTCAGTTTGGTTGCCCTGAAAGCATTGAAGCCTAACTCCCTGACACCGGCTGGCATCTTGAAATGCTCCAGAGTGGCATTGCCTTCAAATGCATATTTAGGAACCATATCAGCCTTGCTGTCTTCATAAGCCATCACCTTGGCACCGCTCAGGTCGATGCTCTTAAACTTATGACTCGCCAACTCATCAAAGTCGCGCTTGTCAATCTCGCCGTTTACCTTGATATTTCTGTATACATAATAGTCAGGATTTCCGTTAGCGAGTGCTTGCTTCAGCATTCCAGCCCCCATCAGGTTGATTGTGGTATCCTTTTCCTGATAGCTGCGATAAGTCTTAACCTCAAGGGTATAAACCGGTTTGGTACCAAAGAAAGAGTTTGCCTTTTCTTCACCCAATTTTACATTTTCAACAGTATTACCATCCAAATCAACAAAATATTTTGCAATACCAGTCTCTATATTCAGATGATAATAATGAGTGGTTCCGAGGATAGGTTTGCCCTTATAAGTAGGATTATACCATCCAGCACCAGCAGGCTTATAAGAGGCTCCTTCACCCAAAATCGTCTTTACCTCATACGTAAGAGGCTCATATCCCGTTGCAGGCAGACGCATTCTCTCATAGGAAGGATCATACAGTTCAATATACTCTTCAGAACCATTTTCTTTAGCCATAATAGCCAAATAATCACCAGGTTCAGCATCAACTGTACTCTTTGAATAGAAAGTATAGCTAGGGTAATAAGAACCTACCTTAAATTCATTAAAGGTATCAGTACATACGATTTTCCGAATCTCTCCCTTAGCATTCATCAGAGCTACTACAACCTCTCCGGTAAACGCATGATCTCCATTATTTGCGATAGGCAAAGAATAAACATTAAACTTCTGTCCCTTCTTCACATCGGTAATATTCATATTCAGTACCTGCATCAGACCATCGTACTTCAAGAATCCCAAACTTGAAACTTTCTCCTTTCCATCAGATGGCTGCAGACCGATTACTGCCGTCTGTCCTATATTATATTTATCGCCCGTTGGCTTTCCTGCGCTTTCCGGATTCAGGGCTCCTATCTGGTAAAAGCCATTACAATAGCCGCCCCAGCCCCAGTTTACGCTGAAACTTTCGTCCTTGTATCCGTCAATGATGAAGGAATGGCCGCCAGCCGAAGCATCGGAAGCGGAATAGAGAATCGGACGGTTGGCATCAATCTCGCCACGCAGTTTCGCATTCCATGCCTCAGCCTCCATATCATCTACTGACGCCAGATACGTAAGCTTGCTGTAGCCGAAATACGTCTGCAGGGCAGATATCATATCACCGATATACGCACCACTTCCGTTCTTAGCATACTGCATCTCCACAGCCACACCGAGGTCTGACATCAGTCTTGCCACGCCGTCGAAAGCGGCATCGTTGGTGCCGTCATATTTAGCAGGCATGCTTGCCCAATCATAATCGTGCTCGAAATTGGCTGTCAGGGTCTTGCCGTTCCAGGTATAGGAATGGCTTCCGGTACCCTTGGCAGGATAGCCGTGGTGCTTCATTACGATGGCTCCAGCCGTTGCTACACAGCCTGTTACATAGTTGTTTGGCGTATACTTGTTGAAAGGAGCATACTGGTTCCATTCTGCGGTTTTGAGCAGTTTTTCGCCTGTAAAAGCTGTTCTCGTGGCAGTCCGGTTCGCTACATAATTGTCGCCCAGCGCCGCAATCTGCCGTTCATAGCTCTTCAGCAGGTCCTTCAGTCCGTCAGGCAGATTTTCTGCATCAAATGATCCCGTTGAGGTATAGCCCAATACTGGCGTTACGGCATCATCACCAGCGATAATGACGAATCCGCCTGCGTCGTTATTGAATACATAGTAAGCATCCGAGCGCGATGCGGTAGTAGCCGCCCTGCTCTTCGCCTTTGCCTTCTGCGGCATCTGTTTTCCCCAGAAACTGTAGGCCTGTTGCTGAGCCTGCCATTGTGTGATTCGCTTGGCCTGCAGAGGAGAGTATCCCAGAGCCAGCAACAATACCAATAGGAATTGGAAGTGTAATAGTCGCTTCATAAGTTCTTATCTTTAAAGGGTTATTATATAATATGTATAGTTCTTAGAAATTTCTTCTTTGCAAAGATAGTAAAAAATATAATGCCATGCAAGTTTTACGCCCTCTTTTTTTGCCCCGCTCCCCACTTTTTTACGCAATGACACCTTTTTTACGCATTGAACGATAAAATAAGTCTCCATTTTTTCGTTATTCCCCGATTTTTGCCTTATCTTTGCAAATAGATTTGGAATGAAGCAATCCTTTTGCCAATAATATAAATTAGAAAAAAATGAAGATAAACAACAGTACGAAGAAAAGCCTGCTGTTCATCGCACTCGCAATGGCCAGCACTACTTACCAGACACAAGCCGCCCCGATAGAACATATCGGCGACAGATACATCATGCATGTTCCTGAAATGGAACTCACAGGCGAAGAATCACTCCTCGATGTGCTCATGATGTGCCCGGAAGTCATCTCACTCGACGGCAACAACATCATCGGTGGAGATCCATTCGCCAACCTTTACGGCAAGTTCGTCATCCGTATCGACAACCAGGAATACGGACTCGATTACGCCACCTTCCTCCACCATTTCAAGGCTCGGGAGATTGAAACCATCAAGGTGTGCCAGAACGCCGAAGTGATGAAGGGATGCAGCAGTCTGAAGAAAGTCATCGACATCACACTGCGCAAGAAGGAGAACGGAACTACCGGCAGATGGGGACTCTTCGGTGATACCTACGGCGGCGCAAAAGGCATCGTCAGCGTCATCAACCAGCAGGATAAACTCCGTGTGCTCAGTCATGTAGAAGGCAACTTTCAGCGCACCTCCAGCAGCGATAAGGACGCCTACCAGGGCATCTCAGGCACCACCGTGAACCACTACTCCCACGAGGGTGCCAAACTCAATCTGCTCTGGACGCCTACCGCGAAGGATGTGCTCGAAATAGATGCGATGCAGACCTATACCCGCAACCATTTCACCCACACCCCAGCCGATTACGTGCGCGCCTATCATCTGCAGGCCGACTATACCCGCACGCTCGCCGACAACGGCTCCAGCATCCTCTTTACCCTCGGTGCCGAACATATCAGCGACAACGGACGCACGCTGGAAGAAACCCAGACCGCGCCTTATCAGAACCACTCCACCTACCCCTTCATGGTGGTAGAATACGCCACTCCCGTCATCACCTCCAATCTCTGGATTACGGCTGGTTTCGAGGGCGGTCTCTCCATCGAGAAGAACTGCATCGCCAATTACACCAACCATTCCAACTACCAGGATTTCTACGCCCAGCTGGATTACAACATCGGCAAGTGGGGATTCATGGCGGGCGACCGCTTCCGCATCATCAACTTCCGTCCTAAGCAGATTGCGCCGGAAGAGCACTGGAAGCATACCACGCACAACCATATCTACTCGGCGAGCGCCTATTACCGCTTCACGCCGGGTCATACCCTGCAGGCCACCTACTGCCGCCGCATCTTCAATCCCGAGTTTGGCGATTTCGTTACCGCGGGCGATATGGAGGGTGCCTGGCAGCCGGTTTATACCGCCGATATCGTCAACAGCATGGCGAATGTGGTAGAGCTCAAGCATACCTACAGCCGCCCTGCCTTCGTGCTCAGCACCTCGGTGAAGAACATCCACCAGCACCTGCTCAGCACCATCCACGACAATACGCTCGGCATCGGCTCCACCGCCTTCTGGCACAAAGGCATCCTGCGCCTCACAGCCGGCTTCAACTACTTCTGGCAGCGCAGCGAAACCCCTTCTGAGGAGGCTCAGCAGCGCAATGAAGAGTACAATCATTTTGCCGTGTTCAAGTTGGCACCGCAGCTCACAATGGCCGATGGCTGGCGCTTTACGGGCAACCTCATCTGGTGTACCCGCCGCCGCAGCGAAGCCTACACCCCGGCTAATCTCTATGCCGAGGTAGGGGTATACAAGAATCTGGGCAAGCACTGGACGCTCGAAGGCCGCTTCCACGATATGGCGAGCCAGCACTTCGGCAACCGCGCTGCCACCATCGGCTGCACGTATTATTTTTAACTTGAATTTTTAACAATCTTTTTCTAAATCAGATGCAAGATTTCTGTTCCTTTCTCATTTTCTTATCAGAAAGTGAAACAATAAAAGAAAGGAACATTATATATGAGAAAAATTGATTTCAAGAAGATCGGGCTGGCAGCGATGATGATCCTGTCGACCCTCACATTCCAGTCGTGCGATACCGATAACGATACCGACTGGGACCGCGTTTTCCCTAACGCACTGGTAACCGTGAAGAAGAGTGGCGATGCCTGCTATCTGCAGCTCGACGACAACACCACGCTGCTCGCCAAGAACCTGAAACCAACCATCTTTGATGGCAAGGAGGTTCGCGCCCTCGTCAACTACTCCCAGACCTCGGAGAAGAGCGAGAAATACAACCAGGTGATTCACGTCAACTGGATAGACAGCATCCTGACCAAGAAGCCAGTTCCATCGCTCGGTTCAGATATCGAGAACAGCGAAAAGTATGGCAACAGTCTGGTAGAAATCGTGCGCGACTGGGTAACGGTGGCAGAAGACGGCTATCTCACCCTCCGTTTCCGTGCTCTCTGGGGCGGTCAGAAGGTGCATTACATCAACCTCGTTACGGGCGTAAATCCTGAGAATCCTTACGAGGTAGAGCTCCGTCACAATGCCAATGGCGATCCTCAGAACTACTGGCGAGATGCCCTCGTAGCGTTCAATCTGAACGATGCCGTGCCTGATACAGAAGGCAAGACAGTGAAGCTTACCATCCGCTGGCGTTCCAGCCAGGGCTACAAGAAGGTAGATTTCGATTACTGTTCGCGCAAGCCTATCAGCAGCTCGAAGATGCTCGAAGGATACAGCCAGGAAGGAAGAGACATCCGATAAACGCTGAAGAAAAACAGATAAAAACAAAAGCCCCGATGCATCACGCATCGGGGCTTTTTACTTTTTACCTTTAAAAGCTGCTGCAGCTAGTTACACCGAGTGTGGTAGCGATAGCTGTGAGAAAGGAGATTGCGATTTGCAAAATTGTTTTCCAGGTACTTGCTTTCATAATCTTTAATTTTTTAATGTTAAGTGTTTAATGTTAATTGGGTGGGGTGCGCACCCCCGCTAGATGCTAGGGAGAAACGCAACCCCGCTAGGCGCTAGGATCCGCCTCAAGCAAGCTTTAGCCCATGTTGCCGGCGTCACCTTCGGTGCCGCCACCCTCCTGAGAGCCGCCACCCTGGGTATTGTCACCGGTTGTACCAGAACCACCCTGGTCAGTGCCGGAGCCACCCTGGTCAGTGCCACCACCGGTGGTACCACCGCCAGCCTCATCAGTGCCGGTATAACCGCCGTACTCCTGAATCTTGCACTTCTTGCGAAGTTCCGAGTTGCTCCAGCTTTTCGTGTTACGTACAATCAAATGTACGCCCTCCACGCTGGCAGCAGTCACCTTCTCCTTGGTATCCTCCGCCTTCGAAGTCATACCGATGGAGAACAGACCGAGATCAGAGAGACGCACGCTCTTGCCGTCGAGAATCAACTCCTGCAGATGGTCGAGAGCATCCATCAGCACACCGTGAATAGTACCACGAGAGTAAGGCGAACCGTGGTCAGAGATGTGCGATACGAATCCCTCGAAATCCACCTCGCGGTCGGTTACAGCAGTGGCATACCACTTTTTCTTACCAGCGTTCTCGCCGCTCTGTGGTGTACGCTGCAATTTACGATACTTCAATGTTCCTTTTACTTCCATGATGTTAAATTATTAAAGGGTTAATATAAATGTTATTGACTGATATTCAGTTATTGCCTTTCTTCTACGACAGTGCAAAGAAAGTGCAAACGAGAACAGAGCTAAGCTTACTTAAGCTTTGTCGAGTGCAGCCTTTCTTGAATCACGATGCAAAGGTACGGCAATTTTCTGATACTACCAAATTTCACCCTGCAGAGTTATGTTAAACGGATTTAACACTTTGAGCACATCCGGTTAATCTTACCAACTCATAATTTATCGGGCGAGAAAACTATATTTTGTAAAAAGTTTCTCTATGCTTTCTTACTCCGGAAACAGCAGGAAGCAAGAAATCATCCATCAATGCTTTCCCCTTCCTCAACCCCAAAAGTGTGACAGTTGTGACAGTTGTGACAGTTTTCAGCGCCTACCCCCCACCTCCCACTATTTAGAGGTAACTTATTATATATATAAATATATATAATAAGTTAAATATAATAATAACAATTTGAAAGCAGCCCGAGTTCATATACCCCTCCGCTGAAAACTGTCACAACTGTCACAACTGTCACAACTGTAACGCTCTCTCAATCCTTCTCCTCTCCTTCTCCCTCCATTCTGTTTTGTAAAGAAAGAGGAATATTAGGGTCCGTTAGGCGTTATGAAGATACGCAAGTCCGCAGGAACGCCTAACGGAATCGAGCTTCTCCTTAAACGCCTAACGGGCTTGCGGATATTCATTGGCAAAATTAATCTTTTCTCATGAAAACACAAAAGAAAAAGCCCAAAAACTTGCAGAAGAGAGAAATATTTCATATATTTGCAGAAAATAAAAAGAAAGAACGATGGCAAAGGAAATATAAGCTTATCAGTAATTTCTCATAAATCGTGTAATAATTCATAAAAAAGAAGGCTTTTACTTGTCTGATTCAAGTTTTTATCTTATCTTTGCATTATGAAGAAGGAAAAGGAATATACATTGACTGCCATCCGTGAATGCCTGGCTAAGAATATGCCACCATACGGAAAAGCGATACTTTTTGGCTCACAAGCTAGAGGCACCGCTAGGGATGATAGCGACTGGGACATTCTTGTTATCTTAGACAAGGATCAACTTCTACCTTCTGATTATGATAATGTAACCTATCCTCTTACCGAGCTAGGATGGGATTTAGGAAAAGAAATAAATCCTGTAATGTATTCCGCTAAGGAGTGGCAGAAATATAAGATTACACCATTTTATAAAAATGTTGAAAAGGAAGGAGTAAGATTATGGGGCTAACAAACGATGAAAGAAGTTCTTTAGTAGAACTTCGTCTGGAAAAGCAAAAAGATTTATAGCAGAAGCAGAGCAAATGCTTTCTATGGAATTATGGGATTTGGCTGCTAATAGGTTTTACTATTCTTGTTTCCATGCTGCTCAGGCACTATTAATACATTATGGGCTTTCGGCACATACTCATGCTGGTACTTTAGGCGTATTTGGTATGAATTTCGTTAAGACAGGTAAAATTGACAAAGAACTTGGTGCATTTTTCTCCAGGATGGAACAATTAAGAATGAAAGCTGATTATAACTGCGAATATGATGTTAGTAATTCTGACGTAGAAAATATGCTACAACCCGCTCATAGCTTTTTAAATAGCATCATCAAACTTATCAAAGAAAAACAATAATGTGCAATATAACTTTCACCCAAAAGTGATAAGTTTGTAGATGGCTCCTTTAGCCTTTACGAACTCTTTTCTTAGCTTGACTTCTTTGGCTGTTTCATTCTTTTCGTTGGCGAACTCTTTTGTGTCGTTGGCGAACTGTTGATTTATGACACACCCTCTTGTGGACCTTCAGTCCGTACTTAAACCACATGCGAAACTTGAGTTAAGAGTCCACTTAAAAATTCCGTGAAATCCCAGCCTATTCCTCTCGTCTTTCCGCCTCCGGCTCCGCCACCATTTCCGGCTCTTCTTCCGGCAATTCATATCTTCTGATATGATGATCTTCCAGATAGATATGGTTCAGCGTAAAGGCGAGCGACTCCAGCGTCTTCTCCCTTACCGCCGGCTTCAGTTCGCATTCCCATATCACGATGGTATGCCATCCCATTTCAGCCAGCCGGTGCAGCACCTCATGGTCCCTCTCCCGGTTCCTCCTGATTTTATCCATCCAGAACCCGGTGTTCGATTTCGGCACCACATAATATTTGCATCCCTCATGTCCGTGCCAGAAGCACCCGTTCACCAGAATACAGGTGCGATATTTCCTCAGCACGATGTCCGGCTTGCCCGGCAACCGCGGATGATTGAGCCGATACCTGAATCCCCTACTCCACAGAAATTTTCTGACAAGAATCTCCGGTTTGGTATCCCTGCCTCTTATTGCCGCCATATTGTTATGGCGCTGTTCTATGGTCAAACGGTCAGACATCTTTAATTTATCATCAACATCTGTTTAACATTGCAACATCGCAGCAGGCGTTATGTTCAGAACCTTGTTTGCAAGAGGTGTACTTGTGTACTGTTTAATACCGTTGCTGCCATAACCTTCACATTAAAACATTCTACATTTTTCTGCAAATTTACATTTTTCCTTTGAAAACACAAAAGAAATCCCCCAAAAACTTGCATAAAAGAGAAATATTGCTTATTTTTGCAGCAAATAAAAAGAAAGAACGATGGCAAAGGAAAATATAGACTTATCGCTACTTTTATAAGCTCTATGCTCCATTGTTGGCAAATCGTCAGCAACCTGCGGACGATTTTACAGAGAGTTTGATTAGCTCTGATATTCAGACCATTGCAGAACAAAAACAAAATCGTCAACAGCCTGTTGACGATTTCAAATTATTGTTTTTTATACCATGGGGGCATCATTGCCGTATCTTAGAGAAGTGCAAGGACAACATGCCTAAAGCCTTGTTTTTCGTAAGAAAGACCTGGGAGAACAATTGGGGACGTGACGCTCTTCTCAACTGGCTTGATACCGACCTTTATGAGCGTGACGGCAAAGCCATCACAAACTTTCAATCCACGCTCCCTGCTGTGCAGAGTGACTTAGCGCAACAGATAACAAAAGACCCTTATCAGTTGGATTTCCTTAATTTGAGGGAGAAATATGACGAGCGTGACATTGAAAATGAATTGGTGAACAACGTTACACGTTTTCTTTTGGAACTCGGAAAGGGATTTTCCTATATGGGCAGACAATTTCGTTTGGAAGTAGGTCAACAGGAGTTCTTCCCCGATTTACTTTTTTACAATACCCACCTTCACGCCTATGTGGTCGTTGAGCTAAAAGCCCAGTCATTCCATCCATCGTTCTTGGGGCAACTAAGTTTCTATGTATCTGCCATTAACCATCAGTTCAAGACCGATATAGACAACCCGACCATCGGCTTGCTCATCTGCAAGGACAAAGACAATGTGGTGGCGAAATACGCCTTGGAATCATACAAGGAACCGATGGGAATATCAGAATATCAACTATCCAAACTCTTTCCGAAAGACTTTAAGTCTTCTATGCCGACTATAGAGGAATTGGAAAAGAGATTAAAAGATAATCAAGAATAGCTTTGATAAAAGAGAAATATTTCTTATTTTTGCAAGCAGAGAAGATGCATTTCTATGAAATATTCAAGCAAGCTTGATATTCTGCGTTCGATTTGCATCACAAACATTTTAAATTGTATAATTATGTTAGGAATAAATGCACCAAAAGTTTTAGCTAAAGGCAAATACGCACAAGCTGTTCGTAAAGCCGCTCTTGCATCTATCGGTGCAAAAGCAAAGAAAGACGATGCCACAAAATACCCATATAAATTTGAGTGGACTATTTGATAATCACCTAACTCTAGTTCCGCATGTGGTTCAGGCACGGGCTGAAGGCCCAGAAGCTCCTAGCCCAGGGTAACACCCTGGGTATAAGCGCAATCAGCCTTGCGCCCTGTAAGGGCAAAAGCCTTAAAATACATAAGGATATTAGGAATGAAAACAAGAGAAGAATACATAGCCCTCATCACATCTCATGCCGAAGAACTGCAAAACACCTTCGGCATCACCTCCCTGCGCCTCTTTGGTTCTGTAGCAAGAAACCAGCACCACGATGGAAGCGATGTAGATATCTATGTAGAAATGCCCCCTAAGTTTTTCCTGATAGTCCGTCTGAAATCATACCTTGAAGCCCTTCTGGGTTGCCCTGTCGATATTATCCGAAAGCACCAGCACCTCAACCCCTTCCTGCTCAAGGAAGTTGAGAGAGATGGGATTGAAGTGATAGCAAACAGAAATGAGCGGCAAGAAACTCGACTGGTTCCGCAAGGTCTGCGCAGCAGTACACTTTATTCCTCCTCGTCTCTACGCCTCCTATGCCACTTGTAGTCATTGTACAATACCCACAAACCGCCTCCCCCAAAGAAGAGACAGCCCACTATTCCCACTACCTGACAATATGTTTCAGATGGAATTTTTCTTAATACTTTTGGATGAAGAAACATATTGATGCCACCACACACAAAAATCAGACACAACAGGTAAAACTTAATTTTAATCGATATTTTCTTCCTATAAAAAAGAAAACAAACCAAAGAAAGACCTACCATTAACACTAAAATTAATGAAGACATTCTCCCAAAAGTAAATTCTTCATGCCTCAATAACCTAAGGCATAGCGTAAATATGGAAGCAGTAACCAATAAAAGACCAACTGCATAACCTATCCAAATCACTTTTCGATTATCTTTAGAATCGAAAAGTGAACCCACGCTCTTCCAATATTTATCCATATCTTTCATAAGCCTTATTCCCAATAATAGTAGTTACTAATCACGATGCCTTGGATCCGGCTCCGCCACCATTTCAGCCAGCCGGTGCAGCACCTCATGGTCCCTCTCCCGGTTCCTTCTGATCTTCTCTATCCAGAACCCGGTGTTCGATTTCGGCACCACATAATATTTGCACCCCTCGTGTCCATGCCAGAAGCATCCGTTCACCAGAATACAGGTGCGATATTTCCTCAGCACGATATCCGGCTTGCCCGGCAACCGCGGATGATTGAGCCGATACCTGAATCCCCTACTCCACAGAAATTTTCTGACAAGAATCTCCGGTTTGGTATCCCTGCCTCTTATTGCCGCCATATTGTTATGGCGCTGTTCTATGGTCAAACGGTCAGACATCTTTAATTTATCATCAACATCTGTTTAACATTGCAACATCGCAGCAGGCGTTATGTTCAGAACCTTGCATAGCAATCTAGCTATTTTTAGAGTAGGCTCAGAGCGCCCTGTTACATAATCGTTAATACGTGAAGGACTTACTCCAATTTCTGAAGCCAGTTGTTTTTGAGTCATTTCCTTTTCATTTAAAGAAAGTTCGATAAGTTCAGAAACAGAAGGCTTTCCGATAGGAAAATGTTTCTTTTCGTATGACTCAACAATGTCCGACATTAATGTCAGTTCTATGGCATTCTTATCATTGGCAGGAGTAGCATCCGTTACCAATGGCAGGAGATCTTCTATTCTGTTGAGTGCAAACTCATATTGTTCTTTCGTAATTCTATCCATAATTGTTTTTATTAAATGGTGGAACAATCTATTTTGTCATATTCACTATGTGTTCCGACAAATCTTACGAAGAGTCGGCCTATTGTAAATTTAATTACCACTACCAACCTATACCTGTTTCCTCGAATGTTGAATACGTAATGTTGATTACCTACGTAGTCAGCATCAGGAAAGTCAGTTCTTATATCAGAAAAGTTGCGCCATTCTGCTTCTTCCGCAATCTGGTACCATCTTTCCAGAGCTACTTTTGAGTCTTCTCGCCCAGGGGTCTCGTAAAACTCTTTTAGTTTCCTATGCGAAATAATTCTCATAATTCCATGATTTAAATTTTCATTGCAAAGATATATAGAAATATTGAAATACAATAGTTTCTTCCATAAATATTTTGTTTTTTAGGATTATTTATATAATTAAGCTTGTTTTTCTACTATTTAGCTTCCACCTTTCCCCCTTACGGGCTGAAGGCCCAGAAGCTCCTAGCCCAGGGTAACACCCTGGGTATAAGCGCAATCAGCCATATTGTTATGGCGCTGTTCTATGGTCAAACGGTCTGACATACTCTTTATTTACAAAGACTTCTTTTAACGTAACTTAGAAATAAAAACGAGGTCACTCTTACCAGCAACCTCGTTCAAATATTAGTTGAGTTTTAAAATATCCTCCTTGGCAAGCCCTGTATATCTTGCGATTTTATCAATAGGCTCGTTTTCCATCAGCATAATCTTAGCCATTTCTATTTTACTCTCTTTTTTACCCTCTTTTTTACCTTCTATTCTACCTTCTATGATAGCTCCTTTATATGCAGCAATGTTATCACGCATCACCTTGATACTTTCATCATATTTTTCACGGTCTTCCTTACTGAGTGCAGTGATATCCGCTATCTCAGCCAGTTTCTGGAAGACGGCATTTCTTGCCATAAACGGCATTCTTTCCAATGTACTCATATTCTTTAAAATAAATATCCAACGTTCAAAATCAGTTTCACATTCATCCTCCTCCTTAGTAAAGAGGGGAAGCATAAGATATATCATTCTGAGATTATCAGAGAAAACCCGTCCTGTTTCTGTATCCACAAGACAAACATCTGTTCTAAACTTCTCAGGGCTTCTACTCTCTATATTGAAGTTCATAAAACATACTGTATAGACCGGCGCGAGGTGATAGTCCCATTCCCCCTTCACGCCTTGCTTTACTATAGCACGCGAAGCATAATAAAGAGAGCGATCTACAAAATGTTCCTGATAACGGTTTTGCATCTCCACAATAATATGCTGTCCCTGATCTGTAGTACAATATATATCATATATGATACCACGCATATTCTTTGCCTCGGGCAATTGCTCCTTGTCCTTAAAGGTGATATCCGTTATCGTATGCTCACCCTTCAGGAGATCATTGAGGAAACTAATCAGTAAATCTTTAGTGATTTCCTGTCCAAAGATCAGTTTAAATCCCCAATCAGAAAATGGATTTATAAACTTTCCCATACGCTATCTTATTTTTTCTGCAAATTTACATTTTTCCTTTGAAAATACAAAAGAAAAAGCCCAAAAACTTGCAGAAAAGAGAAATATTTCATATATTTGCAGAAGAAAAGCTGCACTCGGCAATTTGAAAGCAAGCTTTCATTGCGCTCGTTTGCATTACAAACATTTTAAATTATATAATTATGTTAGGAACTGAACTTCCGCATGTGGTTCAGGCACGGGCTGAAGGCCCAGAAGCTCCTAGCCCAGGGCATCACCCTGGGTATAAGCGCAATCGCCTTGCGCCCTGTAAGGGCAAAAGCCTTAAAAAACATAAGGATATTAAGAATGAAGACAAGAGAAGAATACATAGCCCTCATCACATCTCATGCCGAAGAACTGCAAAACACCTTCGGCATCACCTCCCTGCGCCTCTTTGGTTCTGTAGCAAGAAACCAGCACCACGATGGAAGCGATGTAGATATCTATGTAGAAATGCCCCCTAAGTTTTTCCTGATAGTCCGTCTGAAATCATACCTTGAAGCCCTTCTGGGTTGCCCTGTCGATATTATCCGAAAGCACCAGCACCTCAACCCCTTCCTGCTCAAGGAAGTTGAGAGAGATGGGATTGAAGTGATAGCGGAGCGATAAACACAAAATAACAACGCTGATTACCCACGCCTACCCATTTCTTTCTGCTATTTTTTTATTTTTTTCAATAAACTTAAATTTTCCTCTTTTGTTACAACTCGCAGATGGGTATGCTGATCATGATACTGCACAAATTCTTCGACAAGATTCTCATCTACAAATTTTGTAATGGTACTCATTTGTTCATTCATATTTATCCTTTGATAGAGATATTCCATACCCTTTATTTTCATCCAATTATCAACTAATTCCTCGAAAGTAAGATTATAATGATCTACATGAAAATCTCCTTTATCCAGAATAGATTTTCCAGATAAATCACTATAAACCGGCAGACCTTCCTTAAACTTTTTAAGAATACTATCTCGGAAAGGTTTAATACTTGGTAGTTTTACTGCTGTACGACACGCTGCAGCTATATTTTGCCGCATGTACTGTTCTTTATCTACTAAATGCGCTCTTAATTGACTGTAACCAATATCCACTTTTTCTCCATTTTCTAATACAAGCCAAAAACACCTTCCATTAGCTTTATGATCTGTTTCTGCTGTTATCTTATATGTAACTACCAGCATTAATCCCTGAGTTTTTATATACCATTCAGGATGATATCGTCTAAAGAAAGTAGTTATAAACGCTGTTTCTTCCTCTGTAGTGCACTCTCCTATTTTATGAGAGTTCAAAATTCTCTTAAGTTCATTTTTGCCTGATGTAAAGTTCATTTCTTCTCCTCCTATAATTTTCTGAATTTTATCAATTCTTTACCATTCATAAAGATAGGCGCACCATCAACATATTCCCTATCATCTATTCGTTTTTGGGAAATCAACCGTTGTACATCAAGTTTACCTAGCGTTACTTCTTCGTCAAAGACATAACAGAAATAATTACCCTTTGGCTCACTTGGATAAAGAGTTTCACGCATTCTATCCTCTTTGATATAAGCATGGTGGTGCACATGGAATACACGATACTTATTTTCATGTTCATGCCCATACTCATAGAGCACAACAAATGATACCACCATCTTGTCAAGGTGAGCCTTAATCTGTCCACCTTCACGTTCTTTACCGACACGGATATTATATATAAGAGTTCCCTTATCATTCTTTCCGAGAATCCAATTAAGGTGTGCTTCGTCATGATAGCAACCAACCAGAATCGTCTTATCAAGATAACGCTCAAGATAGTGCATCGTCAGGAACGAAGACGGCACCTGTATACCCTCTGCCAAAGGAGCAACCTCTGGTAATAACGTTTTAGGATCATCACCTATCTTGCATGGCACTACATAAAAAGAATCTTTTAACTGAGAAAGAATAGTTGCATTGTCACCTGCAAACTGTTCCCCGTTATCCAGCGCTAAAGAGTAGTACCTCTGTGTACCTCTATCATCGTAAGGTGTAAATATCTTGCCGAGTAACTGCTGGAAATGGTCTTGGATATATTCCACGCCACTCACTCCTTCCTTGGCTGTCACTGCGTAAAAGTCAAACTTGGAATTTAGCATTTGCTGGATTTCCTTACGGAACATTTTCCGAACCTTATCTCGCCAAACTTTCTTTTCTCCTTGCACGTTACGCCCATACAGGGCAACAACAAACAGGAAGTTTACATCATAATGGAACAGAAGCAGCGTATCACGGTCAAACAATCTGTTCTGAAACTGCTTAGACATGTACCTGTTGTTCTTTCTGTCAGTTTCCTTGATACCATCTATGGCGTAGCGGTACTTTTCATCCATTGTAGCCGAGATGAAGAAGTTAGGAATGATGTTATATCCTTCTGTTTCATCATCCCGAAGCTTTATACCGGATTCAGGCTTTTTGCCGCTGTTGAAGATATCCAGGTTCCACTGTATCACGTTTCTCGCATAGGTGTATTGCTTATAAATGGACTCCTTCCCGAGTTCGTTGCCCATCTTATAATACTTGCTGTCACCGATATAATAAGTATTGCTTGATTCGTCATTAATCAAGCTCTTCGCCGTAAAGAGGTGGTCCACAATCTTACCGTCTTCCTGCTTCTTGTCCATTCCGTCAGGCAGCGGATTATCGCCCACCAAGGCATCAATAATTGCCTCAAACACGATATGAAAACTCTTGACAAGCAGATACTCTTTCTGACTGGTATTTACATATATCTGATGCGACTTATCAAAGAAAGCATAGCACAGCTTCCAAAGCTGTAACGCTTTGTCAGAAAAATACTTATACTTAATCTGATTCAAGCGTACTTTGCCATATCCGTTTCTATATTTCTCAAACTGTTTGCCCTTTATCAGGTCAAAATTGCAGTTAATTTCTTTAGGAAATCCGTATGTATCGCCAATATAATTGAGAATCGAAAAGAAGATAACAAGCAGCTCTTCATCGAAATTAATCTTGCGTTTCTTGTTGACAGGGTTTAAGTAGATAGCATCCCCTCCCTGGATGATAGCAGAAGTAGTACTGATAGTGCGAGTCCAGTTTATCTTATTCAAGCCTGAATGGAGGTTCTTCAGCACAAAGAAGAAGAAACTCTTATTATCCTTATTAAACTGGATCAGCGACAGAAGAATATCAAGGAATGTATTGCTCTTCCGCTTGCTGCTACCACCCACCTGATTAATCATCTTCTGATAAACTATAGTCGAATCGTTGCTCTTGTCGTTCTTATATACAACGATGGCTCTATATATCCATACAGCAAAGCCATAGAGGAAATCACGCTCCTCTTTTGTCAGTTTTTCCTGACCTTCAGGGTTGATAATATCGTATGGCTGGTACTTACCAAAAGCAAGTTCCTTGCCATCCACATCACGCAGCAATACTTTAGGAAGAATAAACACGCAGTCTCCTAATAGGGCATTATAATAATACCCTACATAATGGATGGACACCTTGCCCTCTACGTTCTCCATTGCATCGATGCCGTATAATACATCATGCACATCAGATACATTGTATTGATATTCTTCTATCAGGATTCTCATTTTCCTACTTTTTAAATCGATTATATGCAGACAAAAGTCTTATTCATAACATACTTTCAGCTGCAAGTCTAAGCGGTTATCCAACAGCATTACCATATTATACATAGTAATGTCATTAAGACCCTTAATAATAAAACAATCGCCCTCCTGAACATAACTAAAGGTTGGATCATTCAATATCGCCTCATATTTACTCTTTGTTACCAAAGGCGTATGGCGGCGATGATATTTCATTTCTGCCGCAATTTTCTCCACCTGTTCTATTCCGATTTTAGAAAGCGTCTTATGATAGGTATCAAACTTATTATTCTCGTTTATTACGGTTCCGTCAGGGAATTCAACAGAAAACACTTTAGAAGTTTTTGGAAGTTTCTTATCGCCCTCGGTCTCAACCCCCTCTTCGCTGTTGTCTTCATCAGCTTCAGAATCAGGTTCCAAATTCAAGTTACTTAGGAATTTAACGATTTTCGTTCCATTCACTTTCACCTGATTATTTTCTACAGAGTAGAACTTGTCAAATGAGAGTTTTTCTCCATCCTCATCTTTAAAGGTATCTCCCTCAAATTCAGAGTCTTTGAACACATCATTCCAAAGATAGAAGATAACCTTGCTGACAAATTTATCGGCACTTATCACGCCATCTTTAGCCTTGCAGAAGAAATAGCCTAGCTTCTTGTCTTCTGAATAGGTTGCATGATAAACTTTGTCGTTAATAGCCTCAAGGAAATTCCACCAATCATACTGGGCTCCGTTCACTTCAATCATCCAGTTCTTACCAGCATTACTTATTGGCACATAATTCCAGTCCCAACGGCGCTTGAAGGCTGAATCTATCGGGAAGAGAGACTGGTCGCTGGTATTCATAGTTGCCCAAATATAGAGGTTGTTAGGAAGCAGCAGGACGTCACCAGCCAACACTTCGGCTACAATGTCCTTGCCACCTTTAAACAGAGCGTTAATACCCTCCTTATTCTTGATTTCCAATCCTTCAAATTCTTTTTCGAGCAGTTTCTTCATGTCAGAATCTGCCTTGATAGGATACTCAGAGAATCCTTCATCGCCACGGTCGAGTAACTGGAAGAGATCACCGAAAATCTGGGCGCAGTTGCCTCGGTTAATCTCTTCTATAACCAGGAATTCGTCTACAGGCTCTTCGCCCTCCTGTACGTCACAATACTTCCTCCATGCCGCAACGTATGCCTGCAAGAAGGCCTGACTCACATACTCGTAGACGATTTTATCCTCCATCATTTCCTTGCCGTTTTTATCCCTTACAGGAACGGCTTCAGTACCAATAACAGTTATTACTGGCACAGGTTTAGTAGTAGGCTTATATGCGCCTACAAAAGTGGAATAGTCGGTATCAGGATGGAACGTTGTTCTGATAACATCCTTGCCCGCTGTAAGCTCGTTTATAGCGTGGCTCTTACCGGTGCCAGGGGCACCGTAGAAGATTTGCTGGAGAGGGAATTTGCTCTCTGATGTCTTTTTCGGTGCATGAGAGCTAGCTGATGATCCTTCAAAAGACTTCCATTCTTCCGATTCAAGAAGCAAGTTCAGGCAGTCTTGATTTGCTAGCCCTTTTACTATAGCCCCTATCAAGCTGCTCGAAGCATTAATAGTATTTGCAATATTCAGTACTGGAGAATCGGTAAAATCATTTGACCGCTTAATATTTTTGCCCCCACCCCAGTACTCGTAATTCCACAAGAAATTTACAAGAAACTCCTTATCTGCACCATCATAGTTTTCGAGATAGTGCTCTGCTTTTTCCTTGCAAACCTCTTTAGTTTTCTGATCCTCAGAGATGTCACCATTATCTTTACTAGGATGACAAGCTTCATACATATCATTCGTGAAGCCCAAAGCTTCTAGCTTGTTCTTATACTTCATCAATTCAATATAATACTGACAACAGCATGCAGCTATATATACCCATTGGTTCGGTATTATCAGCAAAGACTTTCTGGAACTTACTTGCAATGTGTACAAGTTATACTGTTCTATCTTATAATCACCAAAGGACCGAAATTTTGCTTTAAACTTATCAGGCAAAACACAGTCATCCATGTTTGAATGAGCAATGAGCTCACTCAAACTTGCTTTCAATACTCCTAAATCTAACAACTCCTCCATACTATGACTTATTTAATAATTGATTGACTATTTCTTGTGCTAACCTTTTTATCACAGGTACAGCTACACTATTTCCAAATTGATGATATGCTTCTTTCTTTGAAACTACTATTCGGAATTCAGGGTTAGCAGAATTGTAATTCTGGTTATCAGCACATTCCGGATATTTCCATCCATTTCCAATAATTCTATACCCCTGTAATCTTCCTGCTTCTACAGGTGATAATGTACGAGGGTTTTTATCTGCCTGGTCTATTAAGATTTCGCTTCCATCTTTCCAATATCTTGCAGAAATCGTACTACAGTACTCACTATCACCGAAGAATTTACGATAACCGAAACCTTTGCCGTTAGCCATGTTGCGTTCCTTACGTCTCTGGTGACCTTCCCACATTCTGTCAGAAATAGTAAAGTCTGCCACAGCATCATCTGGTTCAAATATATCAGAAACTTTAGTAGGCATTGTTCCTTCCTTTAACTTTGATTTGTCATATATCGTATTACCATCTGCATCAATACCGTATGGGAACTTGAACGTTTCTACATTGATAGCTTTCTTGTACCATGCTATGATAAATAATCTCTCCCTGTTCTGAGGAACGCCGAAATATTTAGCATTTAGTACTGTGTATGAAACGCCGTAGCCTAACTCTTCCAATGTAGCAAGGATTACCTTTAACGTATTACCTTTATCATGACTCTTTAGACCTCTAACATTTTCTAGAAACAAGACCTTTGGAGGACACCCATTCTCTATCTTGTACTTTACAATATTTGCTATATTGAAAAACAAAGTACCTCTAGTGTCTTCGAAACCTCTTTTAAGTCCAGCCACAGAAAAGGGCTGACAAGGAAAGCCACCACAACAAACATCAAAATCAGGTATGTCTGCAGGATTAGCCTTGGTTACATCCTCATTAAAATATTTGTAATTTCCAGACGAATCTTTTTCAAAAAGACCAGGCTCGATATCCTTATAATTTGCTTCATATGATATACGAGCATATTTATCCCATTCACTTGCAAAAACGCAATGAGCTCCTACGCTATGCATAGCTGTATGAAAACCTCCTATGCCAGCGAATAAATCTATAAATGTATATGACTTTTTCAATTTACTATTCCTTCCTATTATTTTTAGATTGTTTAAACTTTGAAATAATATCTTCGTCGATTTCTTTGATAAAATCAACGAAAGGAATTTCTAGGATTTCGCAAATCGTTAGGAGTTCAACTATATCTAAACGGCGCTCGCAAATTTCAACTTTGCTAACGAAAGTTTGGTTAACTCCCAACTTTTCAGCCAGTTGCATCTGCGTAACACCCTTTTCTTCTCGCTTGGCACGCAAGCGAGCTATCATGCGTTGGTATAATTTTGTATGTATACTTTTGTCCATAATTCACTTATTTTAGTGCAAATATATAACCCAAAATCGGTTAGCCCAAATAAGGCTAAAAGTATTTTATCCCCAAAAAGACTACATTTTAACATAATTAGCAGAATTCCATAGCCAGTTCAAGGATGGATTGAGAAGCAAAGCCTGAGGTTGGTCGCCATACAAAGCTTTTGCCCCTACAGGGCGCCAGGCGTGCGGACATGAATACCCAGGGCGGATGCCCTGGGCTAGGAGCTTCTGCCCCTTCAGGGCGTGAGGGGAATAGCAGGGGGCGTGAGGGAATAGCAAGGATGCGTGAAGGGGATAGCAGGGATGCGTGAGGGGAATGGCCTTACTTTTTTAAAAAGCTCTTTTTGCGTATATTTTTCAGATATAATTTGGCGCTTTCAGAGAAAAAGTGTAATTTTGTGGGAGATATTTAATTAAAGGAGAAGATTATGGCAACATTAACAGATGTAGATGCTGAAGCTATGAGACAGAGATTGGTGGTGAAGGAAAGTCTGACACAGGCTTTTAACGAACTCCATGCGGCAGAAGCTTCAGGAGCCGAACTCCCTGATGCCCGAAAATTATTCAAATAACGGAGGATACATTTATAAGTTATGAATGTAAAGGAACATATATTGGCGGCTATCCGTGAATGGCTGACGATTATGACAACATCACCTACCCACTGACCGAACTCGGATGGGAACTGGGCGAGGAAATCAACCCCGTGATGTATACCGCCCAGGAATGGGAAAAGTATAGGAATACACCCTTCGTCAGGAACGTAGAAAAGGAAGGGGTAAGAATATGAATATAAAGGAGTAATTACAAATGATACCGCTTCATTAGCGTGGTTACAGGTATCGCTTTTCACGTGGTTGGCGATACTTGTTTAAGGAGTGATAGTCACGTGGTCATAAAATGACATGAACCGTGACGCTGACATCGGGTTTTACGTTGTCAAGCCATAACCAAAAGTACTCGATTATCGCTTTCTTCTCTGACGCGATAGATGTTTTTTGCCCCCAAATGTTAAAGTTTAGTTAACGTAGCGGAAAAGCTACCTAAATATTTGGTATTTTGTAGCTTTTTAGCTACCTTTGCAGTGTCATTCAGACAAAGAGTTCTTTAACATGTTTAATTACAACAATGAAACACAATCAATTGTACAATGAGTTGACTAAAGCGGGATGCTTTATCACTCGACATGGTGCCGAGCACGATGAATGGTTCAATCCCAAGAATGGGATGAAAATCAGAATTCCAAGACATGGTAGCCATGAGGTTAAGACAGGGTTGCTTAGACGCATTAAAAAGACGTTGCTCGGACAATAGTCCGGGCAACTGCCCTTAACCTTGCAATTGAGCGTGTTGCGTGATGGACATGTGGAGAACTCTTTTTATGGGAATTTTAAACAAATAAGATATATGGCAAAGAATGTAGTGCTGATTTTAGAATATGGTAATGGCGGATACTCTTGTTACAATGATAAGCCATTGGGTAATTATGGTGTCATAGATGGCGATGGTGCGACCGCTGAGGAAGCCAAGGCCGACTTCATGAAGGCTCTTCAGGAATGTAGGGATGATGACCCTAACAACAAGGCCTTGCAAGACTTGACGTTTACATATAAGTACGACGTGCAAGCTTTCTTCAAGGAGTTCTCCTTTCTCAACGCTACCGAGATTGCCAGACGTGCAGGCATCAACCCATCGCTCATGCGCCAGTATGTAAGTGGAGTCAAGACCGCTGGAGAGAAAACATACCAACGACTCAACGCCTGTATGGGTAATATTAAAGCGGATTTACAAGCAGCCGTCTTTTGATGGTTGTGTTTTCATAAAGTAATTAAATGAACTCTTTAAGCCCCTGGTGCGTGACGCATCGGGGGCTTTTTGTGCCCAAATGTTGTCAGCATCATGGCTTTATCACAAACTCGACGGCATCGATGGAAATGGTGGAGTGGGAAGTTTCACCGAAGAAGAGAAGAATATGCTCCGTGGAGCACTATGCGAGGTTTCAAACCGCATACGTGCTGCTGCAGACAGAATTTGAACAAAATCTCTTTTCTTGCATCATTTAGCCTTTTTCCTTCGGTCAAACATACCACGAAAGCACAAATTTCGTTAAAATCCGTGAGTCTTATAGCACTCACTTCCTATTTGGTTATATGACTTTTTTTTATAACCTTTGCAGCAAATTTTAACGCAATGCCAAAAAAGATGAACATAACCCAAAAGGACCTAGACCGTGTTAAGAAAAGGTGCCTAGAAAGCTTAGGAGACTTCTTAAGCGAGTTGTGTCGTGACAAATTGATGGGTCCCACTAGCGTTGAAAAGATTTTCAGTTTCGATCACACTACATTTAAACGGATATGTGAAAAGGATCAAACCATAACTGTTAAAACAATGGCTAGGACGATGGGAATCATAGCAAGTTTCCTCAATGGACTTAAGGAAACATGTGACAAGGAACTGAAAAATCTCCAGGAAGATGATAAGATGAAGTTATATCTGAAAAGGAAAAAGATTGATGAGTTGGAAAAAAAGAGAGTGAAATGCACGGAAGCCATGGAAAAATTCAAGAAGACTTTCGGTATTATAGCAATCAGCTTCTTCGAACTAATCGGACAAAATGATGATTTTTAATCATCAAATTAAATAAGAGATAACCGGTCAAGATGCTAACATCTGAAGCCAAGTATTAACATAAACCATATCAATACCCAGAAAGTACACACAACCTATCCGCCCCCACACCTTACGATAGTAGGTGCTCGGCAGCCTCCAGCGGCTTACGCTAAAAACGTTAGCGCAAACACACGACCTCTGCTAAAATGAGGAGGAAACAGTTAAAAACAAACTAAATCAATAAAAAATGAGAAATAGCAATCTTGGGAGAGTTCGACACTCCCACGCAAAACAAGTGAATATCATCAACATATACAATACCATCCAGTTAAATGACAAATGCCAGTATATCGAACACATGATCAACTATCAACGAAAGGAGGATGAGAAATGTCTGGACAAAGAATGATCATCATGAACGCTGGTAGCTCGTACTTCGAGCATGTGGAGAACTATTATGGCAGCAATGCCTGTGAGCAAACCTCATGCAGAAATGCTGAGATGCCGGAAGAGCTGAAAACGGAAAAGGCTCAGAGGATTAAGAACAACCTGATAGAGATTGGCATGGTAACCGAAGATTTCATGCCCTCAGGACTGTCATCATCCGAAGCTGCCGTCCTTGCCAATCAGATAGGTACAGAGTTGGAAATCAAGAATATATGGAGCGTATTCGGCAATTATTGGGGTCCTAATCCGAACTCGATGAGAGCCGCCTGCAACCGAGGAATGGAACAGAAGAAAACGGGTGCCTTCCTCGAAAAAGTGATGCCTGCTATCAGAGGCTAAACTGATAGGTAGTACTAGTACGCGTACATAGTACGTACTAGGTAGAAGTGAGAAATTTTCCCTACCTTTGCCCCCGGAATTCAGAACCAATGCGGTCTGAGTTTCGGGGGCTTTTGTGTATCTGCACATCAACCGTGGTGGGAGCCCCCAATCTTCTAAATTATTTAAAATGATGGAAGTGAAAGCGTATGTGTTCAGTCATCCTTCTTACAGACGACTGAGAGTAGTGAAAACGGAAGAGGGCATTACCCCACAAACCAATCTTTTATTAACGAAATAACATGACAGAAACACAACATGTAATTGCACTGAACCCTTATCGCAAGGGCAATAAGGGGAAGGTGTTTTCCAACAGTCTGGCGGTGTATGACAAGGTGATTGCATCGCCGGAAATCAGGAAGATGATTCAGCAGATCAGGGGCGAACTGCCTATCCCGAAGGTGAATGCCAACGACGAGAAGGCGGTGAAGAAGGCGCAGGACAGGCTGAAGAGCGAACTGCCTTTCTTCTGTCCCCACTACGGCATTTTCAAGAACAATGTGCGCAGACAGGAGAATGCCCGGCCCGAGAGCTTCATGTTTCAGACTATCATCGACGTGGATGACAGGGAGTATGTAGACAAGGCTATCGAGAAGGCAAGGGAGCTGAACTGCTCTGACAGCATCTGGAACGGCTCGCTGCTGCACCTCTGCTACAGTGCCCGGAAGAAGCTGCACATCGGTATCAGACTGCCGGTGGGAATGACCATCGAGGAGACGCAGAAGGCGTATTGCGAGGCGCTGGGGGTGCCGTATGACGAGAGCTGCATCACACCCGAGAGAATGATTTATCTCACGGATAAGGACTCGGAAATCTACAGGTCGAAGATGTGGTGCGCCGTACTGAGCGAGAAGGAGATTCTGATGCGAAGGCAGGCGTATCTGGACCGCGGACTGACCGTGGACGGAAGAGGGAAAGTTAAAAGTTTACAGTTTAAAGTTAATAGCAATGGGAAGAATAATGAAAATAATAGACTATCGGGCAACGACGGCAATCCTGCTGTTTCTGCTGGCTCTGCTGTTCAGCCTGCCCAACCTGGTGATAGCCATGGTGCTAATGCTCCTCATATCGGGGATTCTGGAGGCAATCAGAATGCTGGCGGACTGGAAGCCAGAGAGAAGAACCTGATTGCGTTTGACCTCTTTACGCAGGCTGCCGGACTCGGGGGCATGGAGATTGATACCGTGGGGTCGAGACACTCTTCGCTGCTAGCTATCATGAGCGCCGGTGCTTCGAGGGTGATGGAGGAAGAGGAACTGATGAAGGTGGTGAGGGTGAAAATGCCGAGCTACTATCAGGAGAACGACTGCCATCAGCTGATTCACGACTTCTATGCGAAATATGCTGACAATACGAAGCCGATGTCGAGGGAAGTGATGAGGGTGAATGCGTTGGCGGAGCAGAAGGCCATTCAGATAGTTAATAGGCCTGATGCTAATCATACAGTTCAAAGTTCAAATCTCCAAGTTCAAAGTACCGAGCAGGATTATCCTGACCCGCCGGAGATGCCGAAGAAGCTGCCGAAGCTGGTGGAGCTGCTGATATCGAGGACGCCGGAGATTTATAAGCCGGCTGTGGCGCACGCTATCTTCCCGCCGCTGGCTACGCATCTCTGGAAGACGAGGTTCCGGTATATTGACAACGTGGAGCACGAGGCGAGACTGATGACGCTGCTGCTTGCGGGTACCGGAGCGGGTAAGAGCAGCGTGAACAGGCCTATCGATTTCATTATGGAGGATATCAGGCAGAGGGATGCTGAAAATCTGAAGCGCGAAAAGGCGTGGAAGGATGAGATGCTGCGCAAGGGTGCCAACAAGGATAAGCGCAAGAGACCTGAAAACCTGATTATCCAGGAGATTGATGCGGATATGACAAACCCGGCTTTCGTGATGAGAACGGCCGAAGCGCAGGAACATTTCCTCTATACTTCGCTCAATGAGCTCGACCAGTTTGATGCGCTCAAGGGCAGCGGAAACCAGCAGTTCCGTATCATGTGTCTGGCAGCTGACCCGGGTAACAAATATGGACAAACTCGCGTGGGAACGATGAGCGTAACGGAGCGTGTTACCATCCGGTTCAACTGGAATGCATCTACCACCATCCAGAAGGGTCAGCGTTACTTCTCTAGGGTTCTTACCGATGGTCCTATCAGCCGTATCAACTTCTGTACCATCCCCGAAAGGGAAATCGGCGAAGATATGCCTGTTTACGGAACTTATGATGAATCGTACCGTGAGGCGCTCAGGCCTTACATCGAAAATCTGAACAAAGTAACGGGTCTGATTGAGTGTAAAGAGGCGTTTCAGCTTGCCCTCAAACTGAAGGATGAGAATGCTGAGTTTGCCCGGCTGTCGCAGGACAGGACGTTTGAGAATCTCTCGTTCCGTGCCAACGTCATCGCTTACTTGAAGGCGTGTGTGCTGTATGTAGCCAATGGTTGCAAGTGGGAGCCGGAGATTGACGGGTTTATCCGCTGGAGTGAGCAGTATGACCTGTACTGCAAGATGCGGTTCTTCGGCGACATGATTGCGAAGGAGAACTTTACGGCGGAGAGGAGTTCGAAGCGCGGGCCTCAGAATCTTTTACAGATACTGCCCGATAACTTTACGGCTGCGCAGTTGCTTGCCATCCGGCTGGAGCATGGTTTGGATGCAAAGGGTACCGATATGATGATCAGGCAGTGGCTGCACAGGAAATACATCAGGCGGGCGTATCAGTATACAGGCAAGCGTGACAGTTGTGACAGTTGTGACAGTTTTCAGAAGCTGAAGTACCGCCACGACGGTATAGTTATTGAATCTTAATTTTATTTTTACTTATGCAGATAGTTTTAAAACGTATAGCGAAGAAGAAGACCTACACGATAGGTCGCCTTTACATTCTGAAGGATGAGGATGTGAAGAAGCGCACGATTGAGAGTGTGAACAAGTGCAGGGGGCTGAAGACGGTGTGCGAGGTGCCCCCGGAGAAGCTGAATGCGGACTCGTATTTCTGTGATACGCTGGAGCCGTGCTGGCGCAACCTTCTGGGTGTGGAGCTAAGTCCTGCCGAGGAGAATGTGCGGTTGGGGCGTGTATCGGGCAAGAAGGCGCAGAAGATGAGGGGCAAGACGGCGATACCTGAGGGCACTTATCCAGTGGTGATCAGTAAGTCGCCGAGGTTTAAGATGTGGTTGCCGCTGCTGTTGGGTGTCCCCAATTTTGAGGGCATCCGCATCCATGCCGGCAATTATCCCGATGATACGCAGGGCTGCATCCTGGTGGGTGAGAACCGTGTAAAAGGCATGGTTGTGAACTCCCGCATCTGGCTCCACCGCCTCATCAATGCTATTACCGCTGCGAGAGACAGGGAGGAAAGCATTTGGGGAACGATTTTGTAATGTTGAATGTTGAGTGTTGAATGTTGAATTAGGCTAGCGCCCTTGAGTCCGTTAGGCAAAAAATCAACATTCAACATTCAACACTCAACATTCAATTTAACATTCAACACTCAACACTAATAATTAAACATTAATAATTAAACATTTTTATATCATGGAAAAAAATTATAAAACAAAAAAAGAAGAGATGAAGAATGAAAAGACAGCGGGTAATGCTGTCGTATTCGAAAACCCTGAATTCGGTAAGATTCTTACTCAGACCGATGAAAACGGGGAGCCTTTGTTCTGCGCGAAAGATGTCTGCAATGCGCTGGGGTATAAGAACCTGTGGGCTGCCATCCAGCGACATGTTGATGACCCATACATCGCGAAATGCGATGTATGGGTAGTGACTGGCAAAAAGAAGGATGGAGTTGCTGCAAAACGACTACAGCAGATGCTTTTCGTTAACGAGAGCGGATTCTATGCTTTGGTTCTCGGGTCCAAGCTTCCAACGGCGGTGAAGTTCAAGAACTGGGTTACTTCCGAGGTGCTGCCACAGATTCGCAAGACGGGCGGTTATATTCCGGTACAGCAGGGAGAGAGTGATGAGGAGACGATTCGACATGCTGAAGAGATTCTCAGAGCTACACTCAAGGAGAAGGAGAAGCTGCTGAAAAACCAGCAGGTGCAGATAGATCAGCAGAAGAAACTCATCGGAGAACAGGATACGGAGATTCGACGGCTGAACGGTGTGGTAGACGAACAGGTGGTTTGCATCGCCAAGAACGGTGAGAACATCATCCAGTTGGAGAATCAGGTGGATCATCTTCTGCCGAAGGCGCTCTACACCGACAATGTGCTCAATTCTGTTTCCTGCTTCACCACCACGCAGATAGCGAAGGAACTGGGTATCACGGCGCAGGAGTTGAACCGCCAGCTCTGTGCCCTTCATATCCAGTACTACCAGAGCGGCCAGTATCTGCTCTATGCTGATTATGCCCACATGGGCTTGGCGAAGAGCCGCACCCGCTACTCTACCCTCGCCGACCCTCACTGCGATGGGGCACAGGAGAAGCTGGGCACCGCCTACACCCACACCTACCTCGTATGGACCGAAAGAGGAAGGAAGTTCATACACTTAAAGGTAAAAGGGTAAAAAGGTAAAAAAGTAAAAAGAGCCTAGCGGGGGTAAGCTAGGCTCTTTTTACCTTTTTAGGGGGACGGGGGCAGGAAGGGGGAAAGCCTCTTCCTGCCCCTTCCTGCCTCTTCCTGCCCCTTCCTGCCCCTTTGCGCCCCGTTCCCAGCGATTCCATCGCTGGTCCCCTAAAAAAAAGAAAGAAAAATTTGGTAGTTAGTGAATAAAGCCGTAACTTTGCATGCTCTTAGAGCAGAATAAAGGAAATAGATTAGTAATTAAAAAGCAAATATGAATAATCATACAACATCAATAACGACAAACAAGAAACATCACTACCGGGAACTGCTAGCTATCGGCATTCCTATCATCATCGGACAGCTGGGTACCATCATCCTGGGATTTGCCGATACGCTGATGATAGGCCATCACAGTACACCGGAACTGGCGGCTGCCGGACTGGTGAACAATATCTTCGGTCTGGTATTCGTATCCTATATGGGATTCACCTACGGCCTCACTCCTATCATCGGACGGCTCTACGGCGAGGAACGGACCGACTGCATCGGACAGAAAGTGCGCAATGCCTTCTGTGCCAACATGCTGACGGGCATCATCTTCACCCTCGCCCTCATTGTGCTCTACCTGAATCTGGGGCGCATCGGACAGCCTGAAGAGCTGCTCTCACTCATCCGTCCTTACTTTCTGGTAAATCTTGCCTCGGTGCTCTTCATGGGCATCTTCTTCACGATGAAGCAATTTCTTGACGGACTCGGACAGACCAAGGTGGCGATGTGGGCGATGATTGGCGGCAACGTAATCAATATCCTGGGCAACTGGGTACTGATTTACGGTGTGGCGGGCTTCCCGGAACTGGGTTTGCTGGGAGCCGGTATTTCGACGCTGGTGAGCCGCATTCTGATGGCGCTGGCGATGGTGGGCATGCTGATGACGGGCAAGAATTTCGGGGAATACAGACGCGATATTCTGCATAGTTCTCTGACCAAGGCTGACTTCAGGGAGATGAACCGGTTGGGCTGGCCTGTGGCGCTGCAGCTGGGCATGGAATCGGCTGCTTTCACGCTGAGTTGTGTGATGGTGGGCTGGCTGGGAACCATTCCGCTGGCAGCTCATCAGGTGATGATTACCCTTTCGCAGCTCTTCTATCTTGTACTTTCGGGCATGGCGGCTGCGCTGGCTATCCGCGTGAGTCATTTTATGGGTCAGAAGGACTATGGTGCTGTTCGCCGAAATGCCTACGACGGGTTCCGGCTGAACCTGCTGTTCTCGCTGTGCATGGGTTTGCCGGTGTTCCTGCTTCGCCATCAGATAGGTGGCTGGTTTAATGATAATATGGAGGTGCAGGCGTATGTGGCTACGCTGATTATCCTGATGATGGTATATCAGTTTGGCGACGGACTGCAGTATACTTTTGCCAATGCGCTGCGTGGCATCGCCTGTGTAAAGCCGATGGTGCTCTATGCCTTCATCGCCTATTTCGTCATCTCATTGCCGCTGGGCTACACCCTGGGTTTCCCATGCGGCTTAGGCATTCTGGGCATCTGGATCGCCTTCCCGTTCGGTTTGACCATAGCGGGAGAGATGTATCGAAGAAGATTTGAGAAAGAACTGAAAAAGATTGAGGAATAAAAGGATACGCAGGAACGCCTGACGGACCATAACGCCTGACGGGATTGAAAAACTGCATCTATTAAAAATAAGAAAAAGGGTGTTCATACTCTATTTCTAGAAATATGAACACCCTTAAATATAAACTAACTGCAATTTCCTTTACTCAGCAGCCTGCTCAGCACGATCATCTACATTCTCACCCTCTGTAGGAGCGAGAGTAGCCTTGAAATCGGTGATGCCGTACTTAGCAAGAATGTTGTACCACTGGAGGAGCTTCTTGATATCGCTGTCGTGAACACGGTCGCGATCGTAGTTAGGAAGAACCTCAGCAAAATAAGCGTGGAGCTCAGCAACAGGCGCCTTCTTGTAGTTGAAGGTGCTAGGCTTGCCCTCTTCCTTCTTGCTTACGCTGTCGAGCACTTCCCAAAGTGGCACCTCATCAGCGTCTGTATACATAGCGATGTCACCAAGACTTGTTACACGGTCTGTAGCGAAAGCTGGGACACGCTTGTGAGTCTCATCGAGCGTTTCTACGATGAGGTTTCTGTTGCCTCTTGATACCAATTTATAAAGGCCTGGTTTGCCTGCAATTGAAAGGATTGTTTCCATTGTCTTTTCTATTATTCTTTATTATTAATGATATCCAATAATTTTCTTACCTGTGCATCGATATCCTGCTCGCCATCGTTCACGATTTCGAAATCGGAGCGGGCTGCAAGCTCTTCCTGCGGCATGACGGCATCTATCCACTGCTGCGCCTTCTCGGCTGGGATATGGTCGCGCTGCATGATGCGCTGGATGCGGACCGGTATGGGAGCCGTTACGCAGACCACGAAATCGAGGTGGACACGGCGGTAGAAACCGCTATCGAAGAGGATGGCACTCTCCATCCACTCATAGCTGCTCTGCTCGAAATCGCGCGCCACAGCCGGATGAACCACATCGTTGACAGCCTGCTTGTTAGCCTCGCTGGCAAGCAGAAACTGAGCCAGCACGGGCTTCTGCAAAACGCCCTCTGCGCTGTAAACCTGCTCGCCCACCAGCTTCTTCAAGCCAGCCTGCAAGCGGGCATCGGTACGCATGAGCCGCTTAGCCTCGGCATCACAGTCATAGACCCTGATGCCCTGTTTCTCCAATATCCGGCACACATAGCTCTTACCGCTACCTATGCCACCCGTTATCGCTATCTTCATCATAGTAGAAAAACTATCAACTATAAACTACCAATTATCAACTATCATTGCTGTTCCAGCAGATAATCTACCGTTTCCAGTTCGAGATGCGCCTTGCTCACCGAGCGCGGCACGCTGCGCAGCTGGAGGTTGCACTTGTCTGAAGGGTTGTTAGCCAGATCATTATAATCTACTACCACCTTAAACTGGCTCGGCTTGATGGTTCTGAAGAGGCTGGCTCCGATGGTGAATCTTACCGAAACCTTAGACGGGAAGGTACGGAGCACCATGTTATCCGGCATGTTGATGGCCGTAACAGGCACCTCGACCGCCTCTTCGGTAAGCACATCAGGATATACCGCCAGACGCACCATCTGAGGCACAATCTTCATGCCGCGTATCTTCTTGATAAGCACGCTGCGATGAATGGTATCCTGCAGGTTGCGCATGTTGAAAGGCTCGATTTCTACCGATTCCAACTGGTCGAGCATCTTCTTGTTGGCGTAAACCATCACCGTAGACGGCAGGAATTCGGTATGCGCCAGATAATAGCTCTTGCTGGTTGTAATCTTTCCTCTGAACACCACAGGCACCCGCTTGGAAGAGCCGTAGGTGAAGAAGAAATCGAATTTTGCCGGCTTGATGGAGATCAGTTTGGTAGAGCCATAGAGCTGGGATGCCACCTGTTTCTGCACATCAGCCATCGGAATCTGTCCCGTTCCCGTATCCTCATCGGCATAATTGGCAAAACGGAATGTGAGCGGATGTATCTTGCCTCCGTAAGCATAGGTAACGAGGGTGAATCCCTTATCGCGCACCGTAATATGCACGGTATCAGGGAGATCGCCCGTTATCACCGCATTGCGGGGCACGCCGGTCAACTGCACAGGGATATGGAATTCTCTCTCGGTAGTCTCATTGAGCGTCATCATCAGCCAGAAGATGCCGCTGAGAGCGAGAAAGAACAAAAAAATCAGAAACTCCTTATTCAGACCACTGAACAGGAAGTTTCTGACAGCTTTTAATATGCTCTTGATACTATGCATTAGGTGTCTGACTAGCTGCATCAGCAAACACGTAGCCCTTAGCTACAGTGATTACCACGCCACGAGCTATCTCAACATCAACGGTGTTAGCCTCGAGGTTAACACGCTTAACAGTGCCGTAAACACCGCCACCTGTAACTACCTTAGTACCCTCTGCCAAAGCATTCTGGAACTTGCGGATTTCCTTCTGCTTCTTCTGCTGAGGACGGATCATAAAGAACCACATGATAGCGAAGATGGCTACCATCATGATGAGAAAACTCATGCTGCTACCACCGGCAGCAGCTTGCAATACTAAATTTGTCATGTCGTTAAAGTATTATCTATTATTATTTTTATGTTCTATATATAAATAAGGTGTGGCCAGCAAGAAAGGCCTCCGTTATTTACTCACCCTCGCCCGGAGCGCGATGAATGCGCGGACGACGGCCGGCTGGGTGCTGATTGTCTGGGCGCTGTTTGCCGGCATGTTCACCGTGCTGTGCATGCTGATGCTGCTTGCGCTCAGGCATCTCCTTCTGGATGAGGTTGCGGCTGATGAGCTCGCGGCAGATATTGTCGAGCATACCGTTAACATAACCGCCGCTTCGAGGAGTGCTGTATGCCTTGGCAAGTTCTACATACTCGTTGATAGTGACGGTAGCCGGGATGCCAGGGAAGTTCATCACCTCGGCGATGGCAATCTGCATGATAATCACATCCATATAGGCAAGACGTGAGAAATCCCAGTTGCGCAAAGCCTCGCTCATATAGCGCTGGTAGGTATCGCAGTTGAGGATGGTAGCACGGAAGAGCTTGCGTGCAAACTCTCTGTCTTCAGCATCCTTGTATTCTGGCAGCAATTCCTGCTTGGCCTTAGCTTCTGGGTCGAAACGCTTGATGGTCTTCAATACGAAAGTATCTACGATATCCTTGTCATCGTTCCAGTAGAGGCTCTTTTCCTCGAGGAATGCATCGAGATCTTCATTGTTCTGAATGAACTGCTTGTAGATGCGGCGCCATACCTCACGGTCGCGGTTGTACTCGTCGAGATCGGCGAGTTCCTCATCAATAGCTCCGCTGATATAATCAGCATAGAGATCGCTGGACGTAATCGCAGTATACACTTTGCGCACCATCTCGATATCCTCATCCCAGTTGGAATGCTTTACATCTATCCATTCGAGCAGCATCTTGTTCTCTTCGAGCTGCAGAGCGAACTTATTGAATGCGAAACGTGGTGAAGGCTCCTGCTCACCCTCTCTCTTGGCACGGGCTACTTCTACATCGTAGCGCTTGCGTGCCTCCTGGGTGACGGCAACGATAAGCTGCAACATGTAGTTGTACAAATCGTATGACTTGGAGAGACTAAACATCAGCTCCTTCTCAGCGTTATCCATGTTATGATCGCTGTTTTGATAGTATGCGTAGGTTAACTGCACAATCTTACGTCTTATCAAATCC
>ERZ1026862.10-NODE-10-length-88145-cov-7.456102_pt1 | contig 88145 bp, 76 predicted proteins | sample MGYA00380161_ERZ1026862 | MGnify/ENA primary metagenome ERZ1026862 (study PRJEB33269, sample SAMEA4719797) | human gut metagenome | biome: human-associated habitat; feature: organic feature; material: feces | place: Cameroon | collected 2013-10 ... | reverse complement strand
TTTTTGTTATAATTCATTAAGGCGTATTTCCTTTGAAGGAAATGCGTCTTTTTTTGTCAGGAGGATTTCTATGAGTGAAAAAACGAGAAGAAAACTTTGCAGTAGAAAAATGTGGATGAGTATTGCCAGCTTTGCATCAATGATTGCGGTATATTTTGGAGCAGCAGACAGTGAAGCACAGAGAATTGCCGCTTTGATCATGGCTGGTGCTTCAGTAATCGGATATGTGATCGGGGAGGGACTTGCCGACAGCTCTCCGTCTTACGAACTGTCTGAAATTGTCAGCGAAGGAAAAACAGAGGAGTCATGATCGACTGGAGTAATGTGCTTGTTGCCGGAGTCGGATTTGCCGGAACATGTGTCGGTTCATGGGGCGGTCTGAAGTTGATGAGCTACCGGATAGAACAGCTGGAGAAAAAAGTGGATAAGCATAATAACTTTGCGGAGCGCATACCGGTCGTTGAAGAAAAGTTGAAAGTATGCGAGCATCGTATCGCGGATTTGGAGGATAAAAGTGGCAGTTAAAATCGGACATGCATCAATCGATGAAAACGGAAGAGTTGCCGGAGGAAAAGTAGGAGATCAGACTGGCAAAGAAATTTGTATCCGAGAATGGTATAAAAAGCCATGGAACGTGATGCTGATCTGCACAGATGAAAAGGTAGCAGATAAAGCAGCAGACTATATGGAGGCTATCTGTAAGAATGACAATTACGGATACGATCAGGGACAGAGAACAACCGGCTATACATCCATTAAAAAGAATGGTGTTGCAAAAGGAAAGGGAGAATTTGACTGCAGCAGTCTTATTGCTTCCTGCTATAATCTTGCCGGATTAGATGTCAATGTGAATTGCACAACAAGGAATCTTCGAAAGGCACTTCTTGCAACAGGGAAGTTTAAGGCATACGAAGATGCTGCGCATATCAAAACATCAGATTATGCACTGCGCGGCGCCGTGTATCTGTCAGAAGGTCATCATGTTGTAATGGCACTTGGAAAAGGAAGTAAGCAACTTGACAAAAAGACCCAGAATGCCAGCGACTACGGCAGCAGATATAAAGTAACCGCGGATATGTTAAATGTCCGGAAAGGTCCTGGTACAAAATACCGGATTCTGAAAGTGTTACGGAAAGGCGCAGAAGTGAAGATTTCTGAAAAGCAGGATGAATGGGGGAAATATTCCGAGGGCTGGATCAGTCTGAAATATGCAAAGAAGGTGTAGCCTATGCAGAAAAAGAAAGCTGGAAGAAAAGGGAAATATGAGACACATATCAAACCATTTCTTCCGGCTATATTAGAGATGCGCCGGACGATGACCGAACGCCAGATTGCCGAGAAGCTGGGGATTGCATATAGTACCTTTTCAAAATACAAAGACCAATTTCCGGAATTTTCGGAAGTGCTGGAAAAGGGAAAACGTAATCTTGTAGCAGATCTGAGATCTGCACTGATCAAACGTGCGGAAGGATATGTTTACACTGAGATCCACGAAACAAAAACACAAATAAAACTTCCGGCAGATCTGCAGATGAAATTACTCAAGAGCGGCGTATCTGAGGAAGAATTAAAAGAACTCTGCACAGCGCAGCTTGTCAAACGTGAAGTTAAGCACAAGCAAGCACATCCGGATGTGGCCGCGATCAATCTTGCATTAAAGAATTACGACAAAGACAACTGGTCGAATGATCCGCAGATGCTTGAACTTCGTAAGAAAGAGATTGAGCTGAGAGAGCGGCAGATTGAACAAAATGAATGGTAAGGAGGGCAATTATGGCAGATGAATCATACCACAAGGGCAGCAGTGATGGCTCAAGTTATCGCGGAGTATACGGTTTAACAAAACCAAGAAATGCGGTGTATGGTTTCGATGAACATGGACAGCGGACGGAAGTCGTGCCGATAAAAGAGGTTGCCGGTCTGGAACTGATAGAATATAAAATGAGTAACCTGCAGGATATGATGGACGTCATGGTGGCGGCGCTGGAAAACATAAGTGCAACGGCATCTGATTTCTTTAGGCTGGTTGATAAAGATACCTATGAGGAGATCGCAACTAAAATCGAAAAAGACATTGCTGATGGGCAGAAAATTTCTAAAGATTTTACAGCGATCTTAGATAAATACAAGAAAGAGTCCATAGACATTAAGGACTATCCGGATTTCTTATGATTACATTGGAGAATTTTTATCAGAGCAAAGCATGGTGCAAACTAATGCAACAGATCAAACTCGATCGTCAGAATGAAGACGGCTTTATTGTTTGTGAACACTGCGGCAAGCCTATCGTGAAAGCTTATGATTGTATTGGACATCACAAAATCCCATTGACGGAAGAGAACGTCAATGATGTGTGCGTTGCTCTGAATCCGGACAATATACAGCTTGTTCATCACAGGTGCCACAATCGGATCCATCATAAGCTGTCATATGATTATTACCATAGAGACGTGTGGCTGATCTATGGTGCACCTCTTTCTGGAAAGAATACATACGTTGAAGAGATTCATGAGGAGGGGGATCTGATCGTTGATATCGATGCTATATGGCAGTGTGTATCAGGCTGTCAGCGATATGTAAAGCCGAACCGGCTGAAAAGTGTCGTGTTTGGCGTAAGAGATAAACTTCTTGATGACATCCGATATCGCCGTGGGAAATGGCAGAGAGCATATATCATCGGTGGATATCCGCTGATATCTGATCGAGACAGGATGAGCCGGGAGTTGGGTGCGAGATGCATCCTGATTGACACAAGCAAAGAAGAATGCTTACAGCGTTTAAAAGAATCAGCAGATGGACGGGACGAAAAACTTTGGACGAAATTCATCAACGAATGGTTTCAATTTCATTCAGAGCCCCCCGAGGTCGGCTGATTTTTTGTGGCTTGGGGAACTGTTGAGGGGAAGGGTGTTCTCACAGAAAGTCAAAAATCAAAATTTTTGGATTTGAAAAATCGGAAAAAATGAAAAAGGGGGCGAAAAAACTGAGAAATAATGTGTTTATTGACTGTGATCGTGATGAAATCACGAAAATAGACTATGAATCCTCGGAAAAAAATGTAATATGCATGTATTTTCGCACCGGATCAGAGGAATCGATTGAGATCGGACTGATCGAATTGTTTAAAACAGAGAAACTTGCTCTGCAGATCCAGCCGGAGCAGTCGGATTCCTTTGAAATCCCGTCCGAGTATCTGACGGATGGGCGATTCCTTCACATTCGAGTGTCTGGCAAGGTAGTTGGAACGGATAGAACATGGCACAACTTCATTCATATCATCGGTGATGCAAGTGCATATCAGGAAATCCAGCTGGAACAGTTAAGTGACTGCGTCATGCAGGTAAAAAAAGGAATCCCGATAGAAAAGCATGAACCGACATGGCTCGAGAAGCTGCTTGCATTGCTAACCAGACGTTCCATTGAAGCAACCGAGCAAAATTGTTATTATGCAGCATTCACTACATATGACACAACGGCAAAAGAGCTGCAGGACAATGGGATCGACACCTCAGATTGCCAGACTATTGCAGAATTGATCGACAAATACAAAGAATATTATGAAAAAGAGGTCGCAAAAACTCTGGATCATTATCGTCAGGTATTATCAGATATTTATGATGCAATTGCCAGCCGCGGATTGATGTTTCCGAAAGACAACATCGATGATTATGCCGATCAGATTCGCAAATTAAAGAAGGTAGATCTGCAGATACAGTTGTCTGAAGAAATCAAGCAGGTGTTGGTTGATGCGGATGTGAAAGTAATTGATAAATTAACGGACAAAGTTGAAAAGAACCTACTCACACCAAGCCGTTATGCATTATCAGAGAGCCTTAATAGCAGCAATCTGTTGGTCGCAGTACAAAATAGTATAAATATAACGGATGCGTTGAGTGTTACAATGACGCATACAGAATCATAGGAGGGATAACATGCTGAAGGGACATACGAAGATTGAACTGACGAATGTTAAAACAGGAGAAAAGAGGACGTATGAGAAAGATAATTTTGTGACAAATTTTTTCCGGGATGCAATGCAGCCATGCGGAGTGTATGGAGATCTGCAGCAGTATTTTTTCGGAAACAAAAAAACTGCTAAAAATACATTATTAGAAATGACCAGAGGAATTGTTTTTTTTGATTCTGCGTTGCCTGATGATCCTGATCAATACACACTCCCGGCGGGAGTAAACATGATCGGACGTGGAACAGATGCGGCGTATAATGGTCAGGACACCACGCTCGGATCTTATAACGCATCGGAATCTGTCATCGAAAATGATGGCACAAATGTAGGATATCGTTATGTTTGGGATTTTACAACGCAACAGGCGAACGGAACAATTAAGAGTATTTGTTTGACGCCGACGGGTTCGGCAAAAATCGGATTTGGAAAGAGCAATGTGGTTCTGGACAATAATGAGGTCTCCTTATGGTCAAAAAGACTAAATGCAAACTATTCCAATGGTACATGTTATCCACGATACAATGCTACAGGTGACCAAAAGAATATCACATGGGTTGACTTTTCAAAAAATAGATTATTACGAGTGACGAGCGGATTTACAGATGATCCAAAAGCTACGGGAAATTTATTCGTGGATAAAAGTATAACCTTGTCGGAATACAGGATGCCGATTAACACCCGATCAATATTTGATTCATACGATTACTCGGAAAGAGCAAATATGACAGCGGATAAGACTTATGTAGTGAGTATGCCGGGAGAATTGCAGGCACTTTGTACGACAACAAATATATGTCGAGGTTATTCCACCAGAGTGGATCATAAAAATGGTATTTTATCGATTATTCTGTTGCTTGAGGAAAAATGTTCGGTGCCCGTGGATGGAACCATTTATGTATGGGAAATCAATCTGAATGAAATGACCTCAACTGTAAAGACATACGTCAACAATACCGGTTATATCATCGGAAATAGTGATAATTATAGATACAGAAACAGCCGTTGTATTCATGAATTAGATGACTATATTCTCGTGTATATTCCCAAAAGTACCGGAACGCAAAAGCTGTGTTGTATCGATAAAAATTCGGGAGCATGCAAAGATATTACATTGATGGATGGTAGTGCAATTCCATTCAAGAACGATGGATTTTTCGATAATGGCATACGAACGGGCAACTTGATGATTTGTACGAGAGGGAATTATATTGATTCTACAAAAATAACCGAATATTTCATCATAGATTGCGTCACCGGTACTTTAAAAAACATTGAGATAAAGAGTAATAACGGTTCAATCGGAAGTGGATCATATGGATATTTTTACGATTATGAAATATTTTCAGAAGATAGAAAATATATGATGTACCAGGAAGCTATCTCATACCTTTACCCGTTCGTGTTTTTCACAATCAATAACCTTGACACACCAATCGAAAAGACGGATGAACAGGCAATGAAGATCACCTATGAATTAACAAAGGAGTAGCACATGGATCGCAAAGAAAAATTATTGAATATTATCGGGAAAGAGCGTAATGAACTGCTAATTCAGCTTGTGGATGAAACAATCTTTCTGGAGGATAGGCTTGAAGAATTAAAGCAGTATCCGTTCATTGCCGTGAATCCCAAGAATCCGATGAAACAGAAAGCCACACCAGCTTCCAGACAATATAAAGAAATGCTACAGCAATATACGAGCTGCATCCGGGTGATTGCAAAAATCACAGGACAGGATGACACCGATGAAGAATCACCGCTGCGAAAGTGGTTCCGGGAAAGGACAGACAATGCTGATTAAAGAACATAAAATATGGACGCCGGATAATTCATTTTTATTGGAATATTTAGAACGTATCCGTTCCGGAGAGATCATTGCCGGACAGGAGCTGATTATGGAGCTTTCCAATTTGGAAGAGGACCTTTTTCACAATGAGGAGTTCTATTACGACAGGTCAGATGCATTGCTGCGGATGGATTTCATGGAGCATTGCGTCCGGCTGACTAAATCGCCGTTTTACAACAAGCCGATGGTGCTGATGCTGTGGCAGAAAGCGTTTATCGAGGCATCATATTCCTTTAAAATGTCGAAGGACCATCTTGACCGGTTCCGGAAGATCATATTGCTGATCGCCCGGAAGAATACGAAAAGCGAAACATGCTCCGGACTGGCAACGACAGAGCTTTTTGTTGGAAATGAGGGAAGTGATATCGTCTGCAGCTCCAACGATGACAATCAGGCATCCATTGTGTATGACACAATTGATACGATGAGAAAGTTGGTAGATCCGGATGATCTGGACAGCAAGCGTAATCAGCGGTTCATTATGAATAAAAATACCAGCACGAAGGTATTTAAACTTTCCGAGACGACCCGTAACAAAGAAGGTCGTAATATTGATTTCGCCATTTTGGATGAGGTTCACGAAATGAAGGACAATTCCATCGGAAAGCCCATTGAACAGTCACAGTCGCTGAAGGAGAATCCAAAGCTGTTTGAAATAACCACAGAAGGATTTGTTGTGAATGGTTATCTGGATGACGAGCTGGCAAAAGGACGCCGGGTGATCCGCGGCGAAGATGATACCTCATCCGGCAAGAGACTTCTCCCGTGGTTTTATACACAGGACAGTGAGCAGGAAGTCTGGCAAAACAGATCATCGTGGATGAAAAGCAATCCAACGCTTGGCGTTGTAAAACGATGGGACTATCTGGAAGGACAGGTTGATGATGCGAGAGCATCAAAATCCAGCCGTCTGTATGTTCTGGCCAAAGATTTCAACATCAAACAGAACAGCGTGGAAAGCTGGTTAAACTTAGAAGATTATGATTACGGAGCCACATTCTCCCTGGAGGAGTTTCGGGGCTCTTTTTGTTTGGGCGCAGTAGATCTTGCTGAGACCACGGATCTGGTTTGTGCCAAGATTTTGCTGATGCATCCGGAGGATCGCACGAAATATGTTTACACACAGTATTTTATTCCGGAAGGAAAACTGCGGGACAACGATGATTCCACCGCCGGCGCGAAATATAAAGAATGGGCAACAGCAGGTCTTATGACCATCACCGAAGGAAATGAGGTGGATCTTGCAATTGTAGCGGACTGGTTTTACCGGCTTTATAAAGACTACGGAATCAAATTATGGAAGTGTGGATATGATCAGCGCTTCTCAAAAGACTTCTTGAAGAGGATGTCAGACTATGGCTGGTATCGTACAGGAGATGATGAAAGCGATATGATCATGATTCTTCAGAACACTCCGACTCTTTCCAATGCAATGAAACTGTTGGAAGCAGATTTTAAGAGCCAGATTGTCAATTACGGAGACAATGAAGTTGATAAGTGGTGTCTCAAAAACGCAGGCATTCAGGTAGACGCAAGAGGTCAGTGTCTTTGTGTGAAGCAGGAAAAGAAGAAAAAGATTGATGGTGCGGTTACGATGATCATTTTATGGGAGACATATCGAAGGTACCGCACTGATTTTTTAGAGATGATAAAAGCGAGGGAATAACATGGGATGGATAGATTCTTTAAAGCGGCTGATGCCGAAAGGAAACAAATATGCCAGTATGTTGAGCGGTTTTACACCGATCTATAGCCAGTTTGGCCAGAATATTTATGCCAGTGATGTCGTACAGCAGTGCATTGTCTGTATCACCTCAGAGATGAAAAAACTTTCACCGACTCATATCCGGAAAGATGGACAGGATGTTATCCCTATTTCCGGAAACCGGCAGCGTGTATTAGATCAGCCGAACGCATTCATGTCAACGAGTGATTTTCTGGAAAAGATCACATGGAATCTGTTCTTCAACTATAACAGCTGGATCATACCGACCTATGATGTATGGGTGGATGATAGTGGGAGGGAGAGACGATCCTACAAAGCGCTATATCCGGTACAGCCGACAATGGTGGAGTTTCAGGAAAATGCGGAAGGCAGGTTGTATGTGAAGCTTTCCTTTGCAAATAACTTTGAGACGACACTGCCATATGATGATGTGATCCATATTCGTTATAAATACAGCGTGAACGACTTCATGGGAGGAAATGCGTCAGGTCAGCCGGACAATGAAGCATTGCTGAAAACGCTGCAGTTAAACCATGAGCTGTTAAACGGTGTGTCTAAGGCGATGAAATCATCTTATGCGATCAATGGCGTTGTGAAGTACAATACACTGATCGATGACGGAAAAACCTTGGAAAATGTGAAAGAGCTGGAGCAAAAGCTGGCAAGGGGAGAAAGTGGGTTCCTGCCGCTGGATCTGAAAGCAGACTTTACGCCGATCAAGCGAGACATTCAGCTGGTGGATTCTAATACACTGAAATTCATTGACGAAAAGATATTACGAAACTTCGGAGTTCCGCTCTGTATTCTTATCGGCGATTACACAAAGCAGCAGTATGAGGCGTTCTATCAGAAAACACTGGAACCGATGATCAAATCGTTCGGGGAAGCGTTTACACGTCCGCTGTTTACACCGACAGAGCGATCCTACGGAAATAAAATTATGTTTTATCCAAAGAATCTGATTTTCATGTCGATCGATCAGACGCTTGAGATGGTTCGGCTGCTGGGAGACTCCGGAAGCTTGTATGAAAATGAAAAACGAGTTGCCTTTGGAATGCGTCCACTGCAGGAACTGAAAGGAAAAAGAATGCAGTCCCTTAATTATGTAGATGTAGCACTGGCACCACAATATCAGTTAGGAAAGGATGGAGGAGCAAATGAAGATGAAACCTGATAAGAAAAAACCGATGGAACAGCGAGGGTATCAGTTTGAAGTCCGCGCAGAGAAAACAGACAAAGGTGACGTGATCACCGGACGTCCGATCGTGTATGATTCGAAAACGGATATGGGGTATTTTGAAGAGATCATTGAAAAAGGAGCTTTAGAAGATACCGATCTGACCGATGTACGTTTTCTGGTCAATCACGATATGAGCAAGATTCCTCTTGCCAGGAGCCGCAGGAATAACGGTAACAGCACAATGAAGCTGACCACAGACAAGGATGGTCTGGTCATTGAAGTGCAGCTTGATACTGAAAATAACGCAGAAGCCAGATCATTGTATTCCGCGGTGAAACGGGGGGACATTTCAGGAATGTCCTTTATGTTTGTGATCGATTCGGAGGAATGGGAGGATCTTGATTCCGACCATCCACTTCGCAGGATCAAAAAGATTAAAGCAGTTTACGAAGTCTCAGCGGTGACATTTCCCGCTTATTCTTCGACTGAAATAAACGCACGAAGCAGGGAGACGCTGGAGAGCGTACGCCGGGCAGTGGAGACGGCACGGAGCTCCGTGAAAAGGTCAGTGGAGACTGATCTGGAACTCGCAAAAGCAAAACTGGAATTAGAATCAAAAATTTAGGAGGAAAATCAGATGAGAAGAAAAGAAGTATTATTAAAAAGAATGCAGAGACTGGAAGCAAAGAAAGAGAAGCTCATTGCAAGAGGCAAGGCATCCGAGGATGCTGCAGAAGTTCGTTCCATCAACGAAAAGATTGATGATATCAACGATGACATTGAGGATGTCAAAGCAGAGCTTGATGCTATCGAGGAGGAGCTGACTGCATTAAAGGATGACGGAAAGGACGATGACAACGGTGCTGATGACAATGGAACCGGAGAGGACAGAAGCAATGTACCTCACGGAGTTACTGTAGAGCAGAGAGGTGGAAATCCGCTGGCAACATACAGTCAGAAAAATCCACAGGCGGAACAGCGCCACGAAGAGCCGTTTAGTTCCATGGAATACCGTCAGGCGTTCAAGAAGTATGTACAGACCGGCGAGATGATTCCGGAGGACGTGACATCAAGAGCGGCCGGAGATAAGGGAACAACTCTTTCCACTGAGATCGGTGCACTCATCCCGCAGACCGTTTTGAACGAGCTGATCCGTGAAGTGTCAGAGGTGCATGGTCAGATCTATTCAAAGGTCAGAAAGCTGAATATCAAGGGCGGTGTTAAGGTGCCAATCTCTAAACTGTCCGCATCATTCAAGTGGGTTGGTGAGGGTAAAGTCAGCGACAGAGTGAAAGCCGGGGAAGCTGATGGCTATGTAGAGTTTTCTTACAACCTTGGTGAAATCCGTATTTCCACCACTCTTCTGGCGTCAGTCACTTCACTGGATGTATTTGAGACAGAGCTGACCAAGATCATGGTAGAAGCTTTCCTGAAAGCAATGGATGAGGCTATTTTGAATGGTACCGGCACAAACCAGCCGCTTGGAATCCTGAAGGATTCCCGCGTGACAAATGTGGTGGAGTTTACGGCAGCAGAGTTTGCAAAGTGGTCAGAGTGGAGAAAGAAGCTGTTTGCAGCAATCCCGCTTGCAAAGCGTGGCAAAGGTGAGTTCTTATTCACCAATGCAACCTTGGAAGCAAATCTCATGACCATGAAGGATAACAACGACCGCCCGCTCTTTAAGGAGGCAACGGAGATCAATGTACAGAATGATGCGATTGCAGGATCATTCTATGGACGTCCGACGCAGCTTGTAGAACCGGGAGCGATCAAGGACTTTGAGACCGCTGCTGCAGGGGATGTAGTTGGCGTGTTCTGGAATCCTACGGACTATGCGATCAATACGAACATGGAGTTTGGCATGAAGCGATATTTCGACGATGATACCAACGAATATGTCAACAAGGCAATCGTAATCGTAGATGGTAAGATCCTTGATGCATCCGGCTGCTGGATCATTAAGAAGAAATAAGAAACGGGGTGCATGTGTGAAGACGCATGCACCCTTGAAAGGAGGGATGACCGTTGACAACGTTGGAAGAATTGAAACGTCTGGTGAAGAATATCACAGGTGAAGACAGTAAGGCGGAAAACAATGCGGAAGCAATCGCAGAAATCAATGCATTTAAAGAGAAAACGGCTCAGGAGAGCAGTTCTTAATGGAGGTGCATGATGGATAAGGTCACATTAAACGATGATGAGATTCTTGAAGAAGTCAAAAAGGCAATTGGTATTACAGGGGAGTATCAGAATGCTCCCCTGATGATCTATATTTCCGAAGTGAAAGAATATATGGCAGGTGCCGGCGTGGAAGCGGAGTATATTGATTCCAATAAGGCGTGTGGCGTTATTGCCAGAGGTGTTATGGATCTTTGGAACTATGGATCAGGAAAGGGGCAGCTGTCTCAATATTTTAAAGAGCGGGTAATGCAGCTGACGATTTAGGATGGTGATAGAATGGCAGACTATGAGCCTAATATGCCGTTTAATGTACATGCGGTGCTGCAGGTGCCGGAAAAGAAAACGGTAAAAGGAACAACAGTGAAATCATATCGGAAGCAGGACGATATTTTCGTATCATTTCGGACGTTCGGTGGAACAGAATCGCCGTCAAACGGTGCTGTCGTGGTTGAAAATACAGCGGTAATAGAGACATGGTATCGGCCGGATATCACAGCAGACTGCAGACTGGACATTGAAGGGTGCCTTTATGATATTATCGGCGAGCCTGAGAATATCAATCGGAGAAATCAGTGGTTGAAGTTCAAAGTCCGGGCTGTGAAAGGCGGCGCATAATATGGGAAGAAACACTTTAAGGCTTGAACTCGGTGGATTTAAAGAATTGATCACTAAACTTGACAGTTTACAAGGTGATGTAAAAAAGGCTGTAACGGATTCATTGGAACAGGCGGGAGAAACCATCGAATACGATACCCTTGAGGCGGTTGAACAATCAAATTTACCAGCTCAAGGTATATATTCAAAGGGTGACACGAAAAAAAGTGTTGTGCGAAATCCAAAAGTTGAGTGGGTTGGGACAGTTGGAAGCATCGGTGTTGGTTTTGATTACTCCAAACCCGGAGCAGGTGGAATATTGATAACAGGAACTCCAAGAATGAAACCAGATGCCCAGTTGCAAAAAATATATAAGCGAAAGAAGTATATGCAGCAAATTCAGGCAGATATAGCAGATGTAATAAATGACTATATTCAGGAAAAGATGGGGGACTGATATGGAAGATCTTTTGATAGAAATTCTGGAAGAATTTGGATGCCCGGTGATCCGGCAGGGATCCATGGATCCTGAGGAGGAATATCCGGAGCATTTTTTTACATTTTGGAATAATGAGAGCACAGATCGAAGTCATTATGACAATCAATGCATCTCCAAAGTGTACGATTTTGATGTGAATGTTTATTCCGTAGATCCGGAAAAGACATATACCATGCTGCAGGATGCCATTGACCATCTGAAGGAGCATGGCTTTATCATATCCGGAGACGGTTATGATGTTGCAAGTGACGAAAAGACGCATACCGGAAGGGGCGTCAATGCATTATTTATGAAATATTAGGAGGAAAAGATCATGGATAAAGAAATCAAACAGGAAGTATTTGAGTATCGCGGCGTTGACAGTCTGTATCTTGCGAGATTGCTGAAAGATACAGCGGAAGAGATTACCTACGATGAACCGGTACACTTTGCGTACATTGCTGAAGTAGGCAAGACAACCGACTCCAGCTCGGAGCCGCATTATTATGACAACAAGCCGATGATCGTGGTATCAAGCGAATCGGATGACAAGATCACGATCGTGATTGCACCGCCGGAACTGGAGCGGTTGTCGGCAATCACCGGAAAATCTTTTGATCCGGAAACCGGAATGATGGTTGAAGGACCATCGAAAAACGATTACTGGGCGATCATGTACCGCACAAAAGGTACAGACGGAGCATGGAGATATGTCAGCCGCCTGAAAGGAAGATTCGGTACTCCGGAGGAAAGTACCAAAACCGAGGATGATGGTACAGAGACGACAAACACCAGTGTTGAATTTACCGGAATTTACACAACCCATGAATTTGATAAGGGTAGATATAACGACACTACCAAGAAATGGGAGAAAGGCAGTGCAAAGGGAATTGTCGTGGATGAACGTTACGGCAAGGCAGACGTCAGCACTTTCTTCGAGAAAGTACAGACACCGGATACCATCAAAGCAACGACAGCATCCGAGCCACAGACACAGAGTGCTAAGAGCAGCAAGAGTGTCAACTAATAGCACAAGATCAAAGCACCGCCGGGGCAGTCTGCCCCGGTGTTTTTATGGAGGACATTATGGAATTAACACTTAATATTTACGATCACGCAGTCATTACCAAAGTATATAAAGCCGAAACATATGAGATTAAATTTGGGACGATCGAGGATCTTCTTGAAGTTCTGGACATTGAAAAAATGAATGATGAAATGGAGCTTGCCAAAATGGTGCTGCAGATCCTGCCAAAGGTAAAGCCATTCCTGAAAGACGTTTTCCCGGGACTGACAGACGAAGAGCTGCGAAATACCAGGATCAAGGAGATGGTACAGGTATTTATTGAATTGTTTAAATACTCTGTAGATGAGATCAAGAGCATTGGTACCGGCGAAAAAAACTAGATGAGGGAGGGGAAAACCTCCCTCTTTTTGACGTTTTGTTCGAGACTGGAATGACATTATGTGAATGTTTTCAAGGATTAAACCCGATCATGCTACGGACATACCGGTCGCACGAAGTTTTTCTTTTGATGAAGAGACTCAGTAAACGAAACCGCAGAAAAAACAAGATACAGTCAACCGGAACAAAAGTGATCCGGCGTCCTGCCGGGGATAATTGGTTTTAAAGGAGGGATACGATGGCAGAGCAGGAAACCACCACCAAATTTAAGGTAGACATCAGTGAGTTAAAAAAACAATTCGCTGATGCGAACCGACAGATCCGTCTGGTCAATTCTGAATTTAAAGCAGCAACCGCCGGTATGGATGACTGGGGCAGCAGTGCCGATGGACTTGGAGCAAAGATCAAACAGTTAAATGGCGTGGTTGATGCAGAGAAGGCGAAGCTGCAGTCCTTAGAAAAACAATATGCCCTTGTCGCAGAGCAGCAGGGAGAGGGTTCAAAGGGAGCACAGGAACTTGCGATCAAGATCAACAATCAGAAGGCGAATGTCGCAAAAGCGGAAAGAAGCCTGCAGCAGTACGAGAATGCTCTGAAGGACGTCTCGGATGGATCCAAACAGATCGAAGAGGATTCCGCCGGAGCAAGTAAAGGTTTGGATGATGTCGCAGATTCCTCTTCGAACCTCTCTGAAAAAGCATCCGGACTGGCAGGAAAACTGGCAGGTGTTGCAAAGACCGGTCTTGCAGCAATCGCAACTGCAGCGACCGGTGTTGTTACCGCATTTTTAGGAACTGCTGAAGCTACAAGAGAATACCGCGAGGATATCAACAAGCTGCAGACAGCATATCAGTCAGCAGGATTGACTGCGAAACAGGCGAAAAAAACATATAAAGATTTCTTTTCGGTACTTGGAGAAGAGGATCGGTCTGTTGAGGCAGTGTCGCACCTTGCAAAGCTGACAGACAGCCAGAAGGATCTTAATAAGTGGTCTAACATCTGCGCCGGCGTATGGGGTACATTTGGCGATTCACTTCCTATCGAAGGCTTGACCGAAGCCGCAAACGAAACGGCTAAGGTCGGACAGGTCACGGGTCCACTCGCCGATGCGATTAACTGGTGTACGACAGACACAGAGAAATGGAACGAAGCTCTGAAGGGAAATGATAAAGCCCTTGCTGCATTCCAGAAATCTGCACAAAAGGGAGAGAGTGCGGAAGATTCCTTTAATGCTGCTCTTGCAGCCTGCAACGGCGAAAAAGAACGTTCCAGGCTGATCACAAATGCATTGAATGTGCAGTATGACGATGCAGCAAAGAAGTATAAAAAATTAAATGGCGATGTGATGGATGCGCAGAAAGCTCAGTCACAGCTGACGGATGCGATGGCATCAATGGGCGCTGTTGCAGAACCGGTAATGACCGGATTGAAAAAGACCGGTGCAGAATTGCTGACACTCCTTATTCCGGGAGTAAAGAAGCTCGGCAAAGGAATCACGATGATCATGAATGGGGACGAAGGCGGCGAAAAGAAAGTTGGATCGGCTATCTCCAAGATCGTGACTACATTACTCGGAGAAGTTGGCAAGGCAGCACCGACACTTTTGCAAACCGGAGTATCTTTGATCGGCAGTCTGGCACAGGGGGCAATATCTTCTGCTCCGACATTGATCGCCTCAATCGGAAAATTGATTCCTAAAGTGCTTGGAGGTATAGAAAAGCAGCTGCCTAAACTTTTATCTGCAGGTGTATCGTTAGGGGGATTGTTACAAAATGCATTAACGACCGGAATACCGGCGCTGGTGAATTTTGCCTCGAACATTGTAACAAAAATCGGAGAGGGAATCGGTAAGAATCTGCCAAAGCTGACCGATTACGCACTGACTGCACTGGATAAGTTTGCAGACATGCTCACTACGAATGCCCCAAAGCTGATCAAAGCAGGATTATCCTTTGTTCAGAACATGGCACAGGGACTTTCGGATAGCCTGCCTACGTTTATTAAACGGGCTCCGGAGATCATCACGAAGTTTGCAAATCTGATCAATGACAACATGCCGACAATCTTAAAATCGGCGGTAAATATTATCGTGACACTTGCGAAAGGATTGATCAAATCCATTCCGGTGCTGGTAAAGAATATACCAAAGATTCTTACGGCGATCGTAGCTGTGTGGGAGGCGTTCAACTGGCTGAGTCTTGGTAAAAAAGCAATCACTTTTCTGAAAGATGGAATGGTCGGAATGGTGGGCGGCGTCAAGAGCGCCGGTAAAAAGGTTCTGGACAATGCGACAAGTGCATTAAAAGAACTTCCCAGTAATCTTGCAAAGTTCGGTAAAAATGCCATGAGCAACTTAAAAGGTGCCATGGGTGATGGTATTTCGGCGGTAAAATCGAAAGCCGGCAGTATTCTCAAAACTATCGCTGATGTGTTTAAACCGGAATCTTTGAAAAAAGTTGGAAAGATGCTTATTCAGGGATTATGGAATGGAATCTCAAACATGTCCGGCTGGATAGCAGATAAAATCAAGGGATTCAGCGATGGAGTATTAAAGGGGATCAAGAAATTCTTTGGTATTCATTCTCCTTCCCGTGTAATGAGGGATGAAGTAGGAAAGATGCTTGTCCTCGGTATGGCTGAAGGCGTTGACGGCAGCAGAGATGTTATGTCCGGTTCATTGATCCGAATGGCACAGTATGGACTGAAAGCATTAAAGAAGGAGTTAAAGAGCGGATCTCCTGAAAAAGCAGGTGCAACCATGATAAACGGCATCACCAAGGGCGTTGAAAAAATGCAGTCTGCAGCAGAATCCAGCGTCACCAAAGTGGTCAATGCAATGGTGAAAAAGACGAAATCGTCAAAAATATACAGCGAGTATAAGAAGATGGGAAAGAGTGCGATCAAATCTTTTTCTGATGCATATGAAAAACAGGCTGAAAAAGCCGGAAACAAAATTACAAAAGCAATTGAAAAGATGGCATCCAAGGCGCAGGAAAAATATGAGGAGGTGTTATCAAAGAGAAGTACGCTGCAGGAGAATGCGCAGTCCTATGGTGATCTGTATTCCACGGATGAAGAGGGGAACATTGTATTATCCGATATCAAGGGACAGACACAGGATATCAGAAGATTTGCTACAAATCTTGGCGTACTGAAAAATAAAATATCAAAGAATCTGTTAGAAGAAATCGCACAGATGGACATTGATGAAGGGCTTGCATTTACCAATAAGCTGTTATCCCTGCCGGAGTCAGAGCTGAAAGCATATGATAAGGCATATACAGAGAAGCTGAAAGTCAGCAGGAAAGTTGCAAAGACATTTTATGCCGATGAGCTGAAGAAAATCAAAGAAGATTTCCTTGATAAGGTCGAGGAAAAAATGAAATCATTGAAGAAATCAATGAAGAATGTCGGCAAAAATGCGGTTGCCGGTTTTATTAAAGGCTTTACCGCGGATACGGATGACATGAAAAAAGCAGTAAAGCAGTTTTCACAGAAAGTGATCCAGCAGATCAAGGATGAAATGGGAATCCATTCTCCTTCAAAAGTCATGGAGCAGCAGGTGGGGCGTTTTCTTCCTGCCGGCGTGGCAAAAGGAATCCGTGGAAACGCAAAAACAGCAGTCCGCGCGATGTCGGAAATGGCATCGCAGCTTACTTTACCGCTTAAGAGTGCGATGGATTCCGTGAAATCAGACGGCACATTGTCAGGCAGTTATGGATCAGGAAGCACGTCAAAGAACGTAACAAACAATTATACCTTTAATCAGACAAACAATTCTCCGAAAGCATTGAGCCGGCTGGAGATATACCGTCAGACAAACAACCTGATGGAAACCATCAAAAGAGCATAGGAGGGATCGTCATGTTAAAATCTGTCAGGATAAAGAATGACAGGGGCGATATTCTGGAACTGGTGGGGAGTGAAAAATACTCCCTCACCAATATAACCGGATTAAATCCGGTTGCTGCCGTGATCAATACGACCTCAAACGGAGTCCATGATGGCAGCAGATATAATTCCAGTAAACTTGGAACAAGAAATATTGTGATCACGGTATCCCTGGAAGAACCCGTTGAAGAAAATAGAATGGATCTGTATCGCATTATACGTCCCAAGCGCGATGTTACCTTTTATCTGGAAAACGGAAGACGCAATGTTTACATTCCGGGATATGTTGAAACATGTGAGCTGAACCCGTTTTCTCAAAAAACAGAGGTGCAGATATCAATTATATGCCCGAAACCCTATTTCCATGATATCGAACAGTCCTGTGAAGAGATTCGTGGTATTGCCGGTTTGTTTGAGTTTCCGGTAACTTTCCCCGTGGAAGGTGTTGCTTTTTCAGAAATTTTGACAAAGCATAGTGAATATGTAACGAATGCCGGAGACTTGGAAAGCGGGGGAGTATTTACGATAGAGGCATTGGGTGATGTGGTTGATCCGGTTATCAGAAATGTAGAAACGCTGGAAAGCTTTTCAGTCGGAATCTCTTTGGGAAAAGGAGATATCCTTGTGATTGTATCCTATGAAACCGAAAAATCAATAACGCTATATCACCAAGGAATAGCATACAATGTCATCAATGACGTAACAGACGACTCTGTCTGGCTGCAAATTCCGCGAGGATCATTTCACTTTGGATTATATCCGAAGCTTGGTTTCGAAAATGCAGTGCTGAGAATTACGCATGAAAACTTATATACGGGGGTATGATCATGGATCTGTACGTTTTAAATTCAGACTTTAAAAGATTGGACATTATATCATATGCAGAAAGCGTCATATGGACAAAGAGGTATTTTTCTGTGGGAGACTTTGAAATTGTTCTTCCGGCAAGCAGGTATCTCCTGCAACTTTTTCAATCAAGCGAAGAGAGGTATGTAATGCGTCCCGGTGATCCAGTAGGGATGATCGTTGAGAAAGTGCAGCTGACCACGGACGAAGAAAATGGAGACAAGATAATCATCAGCGGCTCAACATATCAGGGATTTTTAAAACGTCGGATTGTCTGGGGACAGAAAATTCTCAAAGGAACACTTTTGGATTGTATATTGCTTGGGCTTGTTGTGGACAATGCTATCGATGATTCCACGATTGAAGGAAGAAAAATTGAATACCTTGCGATCCGTCCGAATATCGTTGCCGGGTGGGAAGGGGATAATCCGGATATCGAAAAACAGGTCACAGATGACCTCCTGAGCGATGCGGTCACAACAATATGCACCGCATTCGGGCTTGGATGGGAAATCTATTTTGAAGGTGGGAAACTTCTTTTTAATTTATATAAAGGAAAAGACAGATCATACGGGCAAAACATGCTTCCAATTGTGCTATTTTCTCCGGAATACGGAAATTTTTTGAGTGGAACATATACCTTTGATAAAACCAACTATAAAAACGTTGCAATGGTTGCGGGAGAAGGTGAGGGAGCTTCTCGGAAAATGGCAGCAGTCGGCAACGCAAGTGGTCGGAGCCGGTATGAGGTGTTTGTTGATCAATCCAGCCTGTCCTCGAATGATGGCGAAATATCAGACATTGATTATATGATACAGCTTCGGACGGCAGGAGAGGAAAAGCTTGCGGAATATGGCACAAGCGAGACATATGAAAGTACGGTAGATCCGGAAGGAAATTATCAATATGGCATAGATTACAATCTGGGCGATATTGTAGAAGTAGAAAATGAGTATGGACTTACATCAAGAGTAAGAATCACGGAAGTGATTGAGTCAGAAGACGAAAACGGATATACATGCATTCCTAAATTTGAAAATGTGGAGGGATAGAAATGATCAGATATGGCTTTTTTAATTCAGAATCAGGAGACAGAGTTTATAATGCAGATGACTTCTCAAATTTTTTTGAGGGTGTGATCGGCGATGGCATTTTTAAAAAGATTGGACAGGCATTTGAAACAAGCATATCCAGCGATGGAAAAATCATTGTCGGGAGTGGACGGGCTATGGTAAAAAATAAGTGGATCGAAAACACAGCAAACGAGTCACTTGATCCATTGACACCGGAAGAAAGCACTACACGATTTGACAGCGTTATTCTTCGTTGTGATATGGTGTCAAGACTTATTGAACTTGCAATCAAGAAAGGATCTGCCGCATCCGCTCCGGTGCTGACAGATGATGCGCAGATGAAAGAAATTCGTATTGCAAATATCACGATGGCAGCAGGCGCAAAAAAGCCCGTACATATTGAAGATGTACGAGAAGACAGCTGGATCCATCCGCTGGTAGGGGTGCATGTGGTTCAGCTTAGAAAAGAAGTCACGATCAGCGATGTGACAACATCAATCTCGCTTGGGAATAAAGTTGATCCGGAAGCAGACTCTATTGACGTTTACATCAATGGTATGCTTCTTGCCAAATCGTCATATACCGTGAATAATGATAGTGGTGTGGTAAAGATAGATTTTGATTTTTCAATACAGACGGGCAATAGAGTTGCCGTTGAGGTATTGAAATCGATAGCAGATTAAAGATAAAGCTACATATTAAAAGGGACTGATCCGACTATTTACAGATCAATCCCTTTTTCTGTTAAGCTTGGTTTTGGTAAATGCCAACTAAAGCATCTTGAAGCACCTGAGAAAAGTTAATATGATTATTTTCCGCAAAAGTATTTAACCAGGCAGGAATTGTTAAATTCTTTCGAACAGCTTTATCACCGTATTTCTCGGCATAACTATCCATATCTAAAATTAACATCGAAACAAAACCGCCTTCATCGGGAATAATTTTATTTATTGGAGAGGAAACAGGAATTTGATTTCCGTCTTCAAGTTCGTCCAGTACCCAGCCGGATGCAGCATCGGTTGCCATTGTTATAGCATCAGCTAATGAGTTTCCCTCGCTGACACATCCGGGAAGATCTGGAACTTCTACGGTATAACCGCCCTTTTTTTCTTCACATGGATAGAAACATGCTGGATAAGTCAATTTCATAAAAACGCCTCCTATATAATAAGATTATGAAGTCCGGGCTTCACAGCCCGGCTTGCTTCATAATTGATTTTACTGTCCTCGGATCAAGATCTCCGCTGTGATTCGGAATAGTGACCTTGCCCGGTTTGGTCGGATGGATGTAAGAACAATGAGAGCCTTTGGCTTTCTTGAACTGCCAACCATCGTCAAGGATCAGTTTTTCGATTTCTCGAAATCTCATGTAACAATCATCTCCTTACAATTATTATTATACGCATAATGCGCATAAAAGTCAAGGGAGTTATTGGAAAACATGAAAAAATTAACTAAAATTTGTAGAGAACCGGTAGAGAACAAAATGACTGGTAGACGCCTAAATTAGGGGATTCATAACATGAAGAGAGTTTAATATTATGAATTCGCAACGCAGGCAAGCTTGTTTGCCTGCACAGAATTCATGAACGACAAAATTCAGATGCGAAGCATCTGGATTTTGGAGTTATCATATAGGGCGCAATTCCAAGGGAATCTAGTATTTCCAAGGGGTTGCGCCCTTTGTGCGAGAACAAACGCAATTTATACTTTTGACACCTACATCATATTATTTTGGCGGCGTCTTTAAAATCTTTTTTTCTAACACTTGACAATTATCACATGGTGTATTATTGTATTACTCAAGTAATACAATAATACAAAGTTACACAACGATGTATAGATTACTGTGTGATTTCACACCGAAGAATATTTGCAAATATAACAATGGAACAGGAGGTGCGGTATGGATTGGAAATTTACAGATGATGCTCCGATCTATCAGCAGATTATGAATATCATGAAGCGGCAGATCGCCAGCGGGGAGTTGAAGGCAGGTCAGAAGCTGTCTTCTGTGCGTGAACTCGCGCTGGAAGCAGGAGTCAATCCGAATACCATGCAGAAGGCTCTCGCAGAACTGGAGAGAGAGGGACTTGTTTACTCGCAGCGGACTGCAGGACGCTTTGTGGCAGAACAGGGGGATATACGTGAGGGGTTACAAGAAGAGTTAATGATGGAATATGTGGATGAATTTTTAGAGAAGATGATGAAGCTTGGCTTCAGTGTGGATGAGGTCATTGATCTGCTGCAGAAGAAAGCAGAAAAGCGGCAGAGGAGACAGATGAGAATGACCGAAAATGAGAGGAGTGAATAGGATGATCCAGTGTGAACATGTGAAAAAGGAATATGGAAGGAAAACAGCATTAGCAGATTTTTCGGCAGAATTTGAGACAGGAAAGATTATTGGACTTCTGGGACCGAACGGAAGTGGAAAGACAACATTGATCAAAATACTTGCCGGTCTTCTGACAACGGAAGAAGGAGTTGTGCGGATCGATAAAAAGCCGATCGGTGTGGATACCAAACGGATTGTATCCTATTTGCCGGAGCGACCGTATCTTTCCAGTGCATTTCGGGTGAAGGATATTATCCGGACCTTTGAGGAGTTTTATGAGGATTTTGACAAGAGTGTGGCAGAGCAGATGCTTCAAAGCCTGCATATCGATACGAAGAGCAGGATTGCTTCATTGTCCAAAGGAAACCGGGAGAAGGTGCAGCTTGTTATGGTTATGAGCCGCAGGGCAAAGGTGTATCTGCTGGATGAGCCGATGGGTGGAGTCGATCCGGCGGCGAGAGATTTTATTTTGAAAACGATTCTGAATAATTATAATGAGGAAGCATGTGTACTGATCTCAACGCATCTGATCAGTGATGTGGAGAAGATTCTGGATGAAGTCATTTTTATCAAAGATGGGGAATTGGTACTGCATGAATCGGTCGACCGGATCCGTGAGGAAGAAAAGAAATCCGTCGATGCATTGTTTCGGGAGGTGTTTGCATGTTAGGAAAATTGATCGGTTATGATAACAGGATACAGAGTAAATTTTTTGGTGGTGTCTATGCGGTGATGGGCGTGCTTGCAGGGATTGCTGCGGTGTTAAAAGCGTTGAATGAGCATTTTAACCATGTGATCGTGCTTCAATACGCATATCAGATCGCATGGGTGATCTGCCGGGCGGCAGCCATTGCTGTGATCGTTGGAAGCATCATTTATGTGATCGCGTTGTTCCGGAATAATCTGTTAAAGGACGAAGGTTATTTTATGCATACACTGCCGGTACCGGCATGGCAGCTGTATGTCAGTAAGCTCGTCACAGGAACTGTCTGGATCGTTGTTTCGATTGTGGTAGTTATTCTGGCATATATGCTGGGAAGCCTGGATTTCCATCTTCCGATCCTTGAAATTCTCCGTGACAGTGGCGTGGAAGAATTGAAGATCGTATGGCTGGCAGGAATTGCAATTTTCCTGTCGATTCCGGCGGCGCTGAGTCAGTTTTATGCAAGTTTTTCGATCGGTTATACCTGGGAAGGAAAGGGAAACTCCCGAGATCGTGATATTTTATCGGTGGTGGCATTGATATTTGTTTACATAGCACAGCAGATCGTTGGAATGATCACGCTGGGTCTGTTTATTACATTCCAGTGTGGCAGTATCTTTAAACCACATTTGCTGGAAAGGGTCATAGCAGTACTTAATACGATGGATCATGTGGGAGAAGGGACAAAGTTCAATGAATATCTGTGCCGTTTAATGGGAACAGTATCTGCAGAGACGTTTTTATTATGTGTGGCATTCGGCGTGGTCGCAGTCTGGAGAATGAGCCGTCATCTGAATATGGAATAGATCAGGGATTAGTAATAATTTTTCTCACATGATCATATTGCATCCGGAGAAAATGCATGATATGATAGGAAAGAAGTTAGAAATAACTAACATGCGATATGCGCATCTAACCCGGACGGCGTGTGCTGGTGCAGACAGCTATGTTTCCTGAGTGGATGCGGTGTCAGATTTATATCAGGAATATCATTTTGTATTCCGGAGATAATGGATCATGGAGAAAGGAAGGTTAATCAGAATGGCTAAGGTCAATATTATTTATTGGAGTGGTACCGGTAACACGGCAGCTATGGCAGCAGCAATTGCAGAAGGTGCAAAGGAAGCCGGTGCAGAGGCAGAGCTGATCATAGCAGAGACTGCAAGTGCAGACGATGTCAGGGATGCGAAGGCAATCGCACTGGGATGTCCGTCTATGGGAGCAGAGCAGCTTGAGGAGACGATCATGGAGCCTCTGATGGAGGAGCTTGATGGGGCGATCTCCGGCAAGACAGTTGTACTTTTCGGTTCCTACGGATGGGGAAGCGGCGACTGGATGCGAGACTGGGAGGACAGAGTTTCTTCTGACGGAGCACAGGTGTGGAACGGCGAGGGAATCATTGCTAATAACGCACCGGATGATGAGGCGCTCGATGCCTGCAAGACAGCAGGACGTGACCTCGCAGGTTTAGCGTAAGCAGACGTAATGAGCCTTTACGGCTTTGTTGAAATCACTCAGAATTGAGTAAAATATATGCCATTTTAGAATCGGAAAAGAAGACTTCGTGCAGGGAGTCTTCTTTTTTTGGAAAGAGACTTGCTTTTTTTATGGAAAGAGAGGATAATAGAAAAGTCTGGGTTTTATGAAATCTGTGTAAAATCCGGAATCCTGTTTGATAATGATGCATATGAAAAGGCGTGCGGACGCAGAAGAGATTCATATGCGAAGTTTGAGATTATGAGGTGAAAGGAATGGATTTTAAAGTAACTATACATCGACTGCTGCTTCGTGAGGAGAAGCTTGATATTGCAGTCAGTGCATCCGGTCCCTGGGACGAAAAGGTGCGGGATCCGAAGATGACTATTGTGTTCAGTAACGGCGAGCAGACGAGACGACTGCCGATGGTAGTCCGTTTTTATCAGAGCGAGAAGGATGGCAGCTTTTATCTGATGGCATCCTATACGTACACACTGAAGTATTTGTTCTATCAGCAGCCGAAGAACCGTCACATTGAGTTCTCTCTGGAGTTAAGCTATGGACATACGGTTCTGGAGAGTGCTCCGTTTACCGTGGATCCGGAGGACGAAAAGGCTCTGGAGCTTCTTGTGCGTGAGACGGCGATCGGTGTGGAAGACTCCGAGGAGGAGAGAGAGACTTATATTGAGTATGAGATGGGATTTTCCGAGGACTCAACAAGGGTTCTTCTGGATGCAAAGCCGGGACAGGACAAGATCTTCCAGCCACATAAAGGACGAAAGATCTTCAATGCTGTTGTTATGTGGATCTGGCATTTTATATTGTTCTGTTTCTCTGTTGTGCTGATCCCGGTATTTTTCGTGGATGCACTTCTGGCGGCGACAGGCTGTCAGGACAAGAACGCAAAGATTCCGGAGAATGGCATTATTTACCTGCTTAAGCATGTCCGTGCCAAGATGGATACCTTCAGCCGTATCCGCATCGGTATTCTGGCTGCCAAGATGTGGATGATGGATGTAGTTAATACGGTGGCACGCCATCTGCCGATCAAGAACAACCGTGTTGTGTTCCTGTCTAACCGCAGGGATGATCTGACCGGTAATTTTGAGTTTGTCAATAAGTATCTCGATCAGGTGCCGGATCTGGACCGCAGATATGTGCTGGACAGTAACGAGGTCAAGCATATGCATCTTGGCAGTCTGATCCGCATGGCATGGTATTTTGGAAATGCGAAGGTAATCCTTGTGGATGACTTCTGCGAGCTGTTTTTCAGAATGCCGCGCAGAAAGGGAACCTATCTGATTCAGTTATGGCATGCCTGTGGTGCATTTAAGACCTTTGGCTGCAGTCGTATGGGACGTCCGGGGGGACAGACACAGCAGAGTAAGAACCATAGAAATTACGACTATGCGCTGGTAAGCTCACAGAATATTGCGAAGTTCTATGCCGAGGGCTTCGGTATCTCCGAGGACAAGGTGGCAGCGACAGGTATTCCGAGAACGGACGTGTTCTTCGACAAGGCATATAAGGAGAAGGTTACACGCGAGTTCTATGAGAAGTATCCGCAGTTGAAGGATAAGAAGATTGTTTTATTTGCACCGACCTTCCGTGGCAATGGAAAGCTTAGCGGATATTATCCGGTAGACCGTCTGGATGTCAACAAGCTTTATGAGGATCTGGGAGAGGAATATGCGATCATTGTCAAGCATCATCCGTTTGTCAATAACCGCAGCCATATCCGCAAGAAATATAAGGACTATATCATTGATCTGTCCGCTAATTCCGAGTTAAATGATCTGCTTTTCGTGACGGATGTGCTGATCACGGATTATTCTTCGGTAGTATTTGAGGCATCGCTGCTTGACATTCCGATGCTTATGTATGCATATGATCTGGAGCGTTACATTTCTTCCCGGGGGTTCTACTATGAGTACGAGGACATGGCACCGGGCAAGATTGTGCGTACCTACAGCGATCTCGTGACAGCGATCGAACAGCAGGATTTTGAAAGTGACAAGCTGCAGGAGTTCAAGAAGAGATTCTTTGATGACCTTGATGGAAGATCTACGGTTCGTGCCGGTGAGCTGATCGTGGAATGCACGAAGAAATAACATGTAATGATGCAACATCATATAAAAAAGGAGTTCCCTGAAGAATTGCCAAGGGAACTCCTTTTTTGTAGGAAAATGCCTTTGATATCCGCAAATTACTTCTTTTCTGCGATCATTTTCTGATAGATCTCATCGATCCGGGCGGGATCTAACTTTGTATCAAGGAAAAACTCCACGGCGTAAAGCGCCTGCGCCACAAGCATTTCCAGCCCGGTTACAGCTGTGATGCCAAGTGATTTTGCCTGCGCGGTAAGCTTTGTTTCGAGCGGATTGTAGATTACATCCAGCACAGCATGGCAGTTTGTGAATGGTGTAAGATCCAGCGGGGACGCGTCCGTGTTCGGATACATGCCGACCGGTGTCGTGTTGACGATCACCTCTGCATCGGTGTGATGTGCAATACATTCCTCGTAGGTGATCGTGTCTGGTGTGTCACGGCGGGATACCAGCTTAATGCCGGCGGCATTCAGATGCTTCAAAACGGCAATGACTGCCTTGGCGGCGCCACCGTTGCCAAGTACGAGACATTTGCAGCCCTCAATGCGGATGTTGTGCTTCTCGATCATGTAAAGGAAGCCGGAAAAATCCGTGTTGTGTCCTTCAAGGCGACCGTTCTTGTTGACGATCGTATTGACCGCTCCGATGGAGGCGGCGTTATCGTCCATCGCGTCCAGATAAGGGATGACATCCTGCTTGTAAGGGATCGTCACGTTGATTGCCTTAAAATCGTGCTTTGTCATAAATGCATCAAAGTCCTCTCTGCTGACCGGGCAGAGATCATATGTATAGTCTGCAAGCTGCTCATGGATCTCCTTTGAATAGCTGTGTCCGAGTTTCTCTCCGAGTAATCCGTATTCCATAGTAATTTACATTCCTTTCCTGACCTGTGGGATCTGATAAACATATATAATGATGGGGCAAAAGGTCTTTGGCACCCAATAGATGCACGAACTGCTCCACTGCATCATATGTTTATTATACGTCATTTTCGGGGGAAACACCAGTGGGAAGTAAAGATCGCCAAACGGAGAAGAATATGGTATGATGCAAGGGACAAAACAGATCGCAGCGGAGCAAGCCGCAGCATCATTATGTGTAATAGAATGAATAAAGCAAAAGGAGAAAATTTATGAGATATCCGAACAGTCTGCCGCAGAATGGAACAATCGGCTGCATCGCGCCGTCCTTTGCCTGTAATATTGAACCATACCGGAGTGCATTTGAGAATGCGCAGAAGACATGGAAAGAGATGGGGTATAAGATTTTAACCGGACCAAACTGCTACGAGGGAAGCGGGATCGGCATCAGTAATACGCCGGAGCTTTGCGCTGCGGAGGTCAATCACTTTTTTGCCGAAGAGGACTGCGATGTGATCCTGTCCTGCGGAGGTGGAGAGCTGATGTGTGAGGTTGTTTCCCATATTGATTTTGAGCGGATCGCCAGAGCAAAGGCAAAGTGGTTTATGGGATTTTCGGATAATACAAACCTGACCTTCCTGCTGCCCACGCTGTGCGATACGGCGGCGATCTACGGACCGTGCGCACCGGCATTCGGTATGCGAGAATGGCATCCGGCATTAAACGATGCCTGGGGGATCCTGACCGGAGAAAAAAGGCAGGTGCAGGGTTATCCTTTGTGGGAGAAGGAATCGAAGAAGGACGAGGAGCATCCGCTGGAGCCGTATCATGTCACCGAGAAGAAGACGCTTGTGGTGTGGCAGGAAGGAAAGAGTGCAGCTGAGCTGGAGGAGTTTACCGTGAAGGGGCGTCTGATCGGTGGCTGTCTTGACTGTCTGGACACGCTTGTCGGAACGCGTTTTGACAAGGTGGCAGAGTTTAATGAACGCTATAAAGAGGATGGTATGATCTGGTTTATGGAGGCATGCGACTTAAATCCGATGGGAATCCGCCGCGCACTCTGGCAGCTTAAGGAGGCCGGATGGTTTCAGCATGTAAAGGCATTTCTGATCGGCAGACCGCTCTGCTTCGGTGAGGAATTTCTGGGTCTTGACCAGTATCGCGCAGTCTATGATGTCTTAAAGGGATTTAAAGTGCCGGTGATCATGGACGCAGATCTTGGTCATCTGCCACCGTCCATGCCGATCATCAGCGGAGGACTTGCAGAGGTTTCCGTGGAGGAAAGAAAGATCGGAAGAGACCTTGTGATCCAATATTTATAGAAATTTTATAAAATAGAGTTGCAAAGATATTGACGCAGAGAACAAAGAGGAATATACTTCAAAATTGAAATATTTAATTTTGAAGTATATTTTTATGTATAGGAAAATGTTCGTAACGTAGTGTGATGCCGATGAGAATTGCAGAGTAATTCTTGGAGGCCGGAGAAAGGAATGTAGGAATGATATGAAAGACTATCTAAGCAAAGCGGAGGATTTTCAGAGATATCTCGAAAAAGCCAGCGAGGGAGTATGCAAAAAATATGACATTACAATTACAGGACTGCAGATCCTCGGCTTTTTAGGAAAAAATCCCGACCGGAATACGGCGAAGGATATTTGCAGTTTTCGGTTTATCAAGAACAGCATTGCATCCATGACGATCGATAAGCTGGTCACCAAAGGATATATTGTCCGGGAATGCGATGCGAAGGACAGGCGGGTGCAGCGGTTAAAGCTGACGAAAATGGCGGAACCGGTCATTGCGGACAGCTGTGAGATGCGCCGGCAGTTTCAGGAGCTGATCTTTGAAGATTTCAGCGAGGAAGAGATTGAACTGTTTTTGTCGATGTTAGACCGCATTTGCGAATCGGTGCGAAGAAGAGTGGAACGCGATAACGAGCAAAGAGAAGAAAAGGGAGTATAATCATGCCAAAATTTAGTGTAAAAAGACCGTACGTGATCCTGGTGGCAGTTGTGATGGTGCTGGTACTTGGCGGTGTCAGTTTCAGTAAGATGACAACCGATCTGCTGCCGAACATGAATATGCCGTATATGGTAGTGATCACGACATATCCGGGAGCATCCCCGGAGAAGGTGGAATCCGAACTGACGGATGTGATCGAAAACGGCGTTGGCACGGTCAATGGTGTCAAGGAAGTGACGAGCACCTCAAGCGAGAACTACAGTATGGTAATGCTGCAGTTTGAGGATGATACCAATATGGACAGCGCAATGGTCAAGGTGACCTCGGCGGTCAACCAGCTTGATCTGCCGGAGAACGTGAACAATCCGATGGTCATGGAGATTTCCATGGACATGATGGCAACCAAGATGGTCAGCGTTGATTACAAGGGCAAGGAAGGCTATGAACTGACTCAGTATGTGCAGGATAATATCATTCCTGAGTTAGAACGTCAGGACGGCGTGGCAAGCGTTCAGGCATCCGGACTTGTGGAGAAGTCTGTGGAGGTGAAGCTTAATCAGGATAAGATCGATGATGTCAACGGAAAGATCCTAGAAAAGACAGACAGTACATTAAAGGATGCCAAGGCAAAGATTGATGACGCCCAGAAGAAGTTAGACGATGGCAAGAAAAAGCTGGAGGAGCAGAAGGAAAACTTAAATATCCAGCAGACCGATAAGAGCAACGAGTTAGCCAAATACAGCAAGCTGATGGATCAGGCGATGGCAAATAAGGAAGCGTACACCTCACAGGTGACCAGCCTGAAAGCGAGTCAGACAGCATTGAATACAGAGCTTGCCGCTTACCGCAAAAATAAACTGGAGTCTTCCTACAATCAGATCAACAGTTCCTTTGCGGAGGCAAGAAAATCCCTGGAATCCGGAGACGGTTACAAGGCGATTTACGATCAGGTTTATCAGCAGGTACTGATCGCCGCCGTGCAGAATGCGATGGAGCAGAGCGGCAGTAAGACAACCGTAACGGCAGATAATGTAAATCATCTGCTCAGTCAGATGGGAAGCGCGGCGGATGAGATCAAAAAGGCAGCGACCCAGACGGCAGAGACCACAACAAAGCAGCAGGTTGACAAGCAGCTTGAATCGATTCCGACCGATGTGAAAGATGCGCTGGATCATCCGGATAAGCTCAAAGCAATGCAGGACATGATGAAGCAGCAGGGACAGACCGATGCAGCAAAGAATCTGACCAAAAAGAACCTGCAGACCATGTATGAAATTGTTAATACAAGAATCCCGCAGATCAATACAGAACTTGCCAATTTAAAGATCAAGATCAAAACAGCAGAGGCTGTGCTTGCACAGGTAGAGAAGTCGATCAAAAAGGCAGAGGGGAAATATGAGCAGGTCGAAGCCGGAAAGATCACGGCAGCGGCAGCCTTTGGCGCGGCGAATGCGCAGATCGCATCGGCAGAAACTACCTTAGATAACAGCAGCAAGGAGCTTGACAAGGCAAGAAAGTCCTACGAGAAATCCAGAAAAGAAGCCCTTAAAAAGGCAAATCTGGACCAGCTTCTGACACAGGACCAGCTTGCCAACATCCTTAAGGCAGAGAACTTCTCCATGCCGGCCGGCTACATCAGTGAGGATGGAACGCAGTATCTGATCAAGGTCGGCGATGAGTATAATAACATTAAGGAATTGAAAAATACGTTATTAACCAATATCAAAGACATTGGAAATATCCGTCTGAGCGATGTGGCAGATATTACGGTCATTGATAATGCAGAGGATAATTATGCAAAGGTCAACGGTAATGATGCGATTATTCTGAGTGTTTCCAAGTCAAGTACCGCAGGAACATCCTCCGTCTCCAAACGGTGTGACCAGAAGATCAGGGAGCTTACGAAGGAGGATAAAAATCTTCGTATCGTCAGCCTGATGGATCAGGGTGATTACATCAAGATCATCATTAATTCTGTTTTATCCAATCTGATCTTTGGTGCACTTCTGGCAGTGTTGGTACTGATGCTTTTCCTGAAGGATGTGCGTCCGACGGTTGTTGTGGCATTCAGTATTCCACTCAGTGTGCTGTTTACGATCGTGCTGATGTACTTTACAAATATTACGATGAATATTATTTCACTGTCAGGACTTGCGCTCGGTGTCGGCATGCTTGTGGATAACTCGATCGTTGTCATAGAGAATATTTACCGTCTGCGCAACAAGGGCGTTCCGGCTGCGAGAGCGGCGGTGATGGGAGCAAATCAGGTAGCGGGAGCAATCTTTTCTTCTACACTGACAACAATCTGTGTTTTCCTTCCGATCATCTTTACGGATGGACTGACCCGTTCCATCATGCAGGATATGTGTCTGACGATCGCATACAGCTTATCTGCCAGCCTGATCGTGGCTCTGACGGTAGTACCAAGTATGAGTGCAACTGTTCTTAAGAAGGAAAATACAAAAAAGCACCGTTTCTTTGATGCAGTGATCAATGCTTACGAGAAGGCAGCGCGCTTCTCACTGGCGCACAAGGCAGTTGTACTGGTTGGAGCACTTGTGCTTCTGGTATTCTGTGTGCTTCAGGTATTCCGTATGGGAATCGTTATGATGCCGGATATGGCGAGTCAGCAGCTGTCGATCTCCGCGACAATGCCGAAGGAAAACTCCACAAAGGAGGATCATGAGACAGCAGACAAGATTCTTGACATTGTCAGCAGCATAAAAGGCGTGGACACGGTCGGCGGCGTTATGACCTCCGGTGCATCCGTGATGTCTACCGATGACAAGTCCTATACCTTTGAGATTCTTTTGAAGGAAAAATATGCCAAGAAGAACAAGGAGATCGCGGATACGATCGAGAAGAAGCTCAAAAAGCTTTCTCTGAAGGACTATACCGTTTCTGCTTCCAATATGGATATGTCAAGCATGCTTGGCTCCGGATTAAACATTGAGATTTCCGGAAAAGATAACGACAAGCTGCTTGAGATCAGTGAGGATATCATGAAACTCGTTGAGAAGCAGAAGGGCTTTAAGGATGTTACGAATGAGCAGGAGGACGGTGATACCGAGTACGTTGTCACGGTCGATAAGGATAAGGCAATGAAATGCGGTCTTACCGTGGCACAGGTATATCAGGAGCTTGCCTCTGCGCTGACGACAGAGAAGGATTCCACGAAGATCACCGTTGAGGATCAGCAGTATAATGTAAAGATTGTCGATGAGCGTGACGAGCTGGATACCACAAATCTTTCCGACTATGAATTTGAGACAACCTCTATGAACGATCAGGGCAAGGAGGTTACAAAGACCTATAAGTTGAGCAGATTTGCCAAGATTACAAAGGGCAAGAGTGTTGAAAGTCTTAAGAGAAGAAATCTGGTCAACTATGTATCCGTCACGGCGGATGTGGAGGAGGGATATAATGTCACATTGTTGAGCCGTAAGCTGCAGAAAGAGATTGACAAATATGATCTTCCGGCAGGCTATACCATCAATATGGGTGGTGAAACGGAAACGACGAATGAGATGGTCAAGAACATGCTTCTCATGATCACACTGGCGGTCGTATTTATCTATCTGATCATGGTAGCGCAGTTCCAGAGTCTTCTGTCACCGTTTATCGTTATCTTTACGATCCCGCTTGCGTTTACCGGCGGACTTCTGGCACTGCTGATCTCCGGTCAGGAACTGTCCATGATGTCGCTGATGGGATTTCTGGTGCTGTCCGGTGTCGTTGTAAACAACGGTATTGTGTTTGTTGATTATGTCAATCAGCTTCGTCTGGACGGTGTGGATAAGAGAGAGGCACTGATCGAGACCGGAATCACGCGTATGCGTCCAATCCTCATGACGGCATTGACGACCATTCTCGCAATGAGTACAATGGTATTTAGTCACGATACCGGCTCTGACATGAGCCGTGGTATGGCAATCGTTACGATTGGTGGTCTGGCATATGCAACGCTGATGACATTATTTGTTGTACCGGCATTATATGATATTTTCTACCGCAAGAAAGAAATGAAGAGAGTCGATCTTGGAGATGAGGCAACCTTGAGTAACAGTGACGAATAAACTGGAATGAAATGGGGGAGACGATGTCAGAATATAAAATGACAATGCCTCAGGAGGTTGTCAGGATCATAAATACGCTGGAGGAGCATGGATACGAAGCGTACGCAGTCGGTGGCTGCGTGCGGGACGCCATGCTTGGAAGAACGCCGGAGGACTGGGACATCACCACTTCGGCAAAGCCATTGGAGGTCAAAGCGCTGTTTCGCAAAACGATTGATACCGGTCTGCAGCATGGCACGATCACGGTCATGATGAACGGTGAGGGCTATGAGGTCACGACCTACCGGATCGATGGTGAGTACGAGGACGGCAGGCATCCGAAGGAGGTGGCATTTACCACGAACCTGAAGATGGATCTGGAGCGTCGTGATTTTACGATCAATGCGATGGCGTACAATGACCGATCCGGTCTGGTGGATGAGTTTGACGGTGTCGGAGACCTTAAGAAGGGCATCATACGCTGTGTGGGCGATGCCGGACAGAGGTTTGATGAGGATGCCCTCCGGATGCTGCGGGCAGTCCGTTTTTCCGGACAGCTCGGTTTTGTGATCGAACCTGATACACTGCGTGCCATGGAGGCTCGTATTCAGAACCTTGAAAAGATCAGTGCGGAGAGGATCCGTGTTGAAATGACGAAACTTTTAATTTCTCCGAATCCGGGGACGATCCGGGTGGCATACACCGCCGGTATGACGAAGGTATTTCTGCCGGAACTTGACCGTATGATGACCTGCGAACAGCAAAACCACCATCACTGTTATACGGTGGGCGAGCATTCGATCCATGGAATTGAGCGGATACAGAGCCTTATGGCAGGGGAGAAGCAGAATGAGCTTTCCGGCTATGCCGGTGAGAAGCTCCGAAAGCTCTGTGCGAGTCTTGATAAGAAGCAGTACACAATGCTTGTACTGACTATGCTTTTGCATGATGTGGCAAAGCCTGCGGTGATGACACTTGATGACAACGGTGAGGGGCATTTCTACGGACACCCGGAGAAGAGTGCGGCGATGGCGCGCTCAATCTTAAAGCGGCTGACCTATGACAATGACACCATCGACACCGTAGTTCGTCTGATCCGTCACCATGATTACCGGATGGAGAACACAATGCGTGCGGTGCGACGGGCGGCATCAAAGATCGGCAGGGACATTATGTGGATGGAATTTGCTGTTCAGTATGCCGATGTGCTGGCGCAGAGTCCGGATACCATTTCAGCAAAGACGGCAAAGCTCGATTCGTGCATGAAAAAGTACGAGGAGATCGAAGAGAAAAATCAGCCGCTCTGTGTCAAGGATCTTGCAGTCAATGGCAGGGATCTGATGCAGGAGGGGATCAAACCGGGGCCACAGCTCGGGAAGCTCCTGCAGGGGCTTTTGGAAGCAGTGCTGGAGGAACCGGAGAGAAATACGAAAGACGAGCTTCTTGTGCTTGTAAAGGAGCTTGAAGACAGCCCGAATGACTGAGAACACGGAAGAACAAAGAGATCCCTGAATATGCAGAACACAGCGGTCTTTGAATAAAACTTGTGAAATGTGCGAAAATGATGTAGAATGGCTCTGTAGGCTCAAAATGAGAAAATATGACAGATAGATTTTAGTTGATGGAGGCGGGTCATGGATTTAAATGTGCAGTTTTACAGGATGTCAAAGCAGATGAAGACACAGCTTTATCTGGATAATCTGACGACAATTTTCAATCCACAGGCACTGTTTGCCGATGGCACCGAGTTTTATCGCTGCCCGGCTGAACCGGATCCTTATGACAGAGTGAGACTGCGTTTGAGATGTGCCAGAGAGAATCTGGACAGTGTAATTCTTGTATTTAATGATGAGCGGATCGAGATGGAGAAGCTCTATAATGACCGGCTTTTTGATTATTATGAGACATTTGTGCAGCTTGGCACGGAGCAGGTGTTCTACTATTTTGAGATTCATTGCGGTCAGATGACATGCTATTACAATAACGTTGGTCTGTGCAATTCGGTGGAGGAGTATTACAATTTTACGATGACACCGGGATTTCATACACCGGACTGGGCGAAGGGTGCCGTTTTTTATCAGATCTATGTGGATCGTTTTTACAACGGCGACCGCAGCAATGATGTGGAGGACGATGAGTATTTCTACATCGGAGAGGGCACCAGCAAGGTGACAGACTGGAATAAGTACCCGGCTGCGATGGGCGTGCGTGAGTTTTACGGCGGAGATATTGCCGGCGTGATGCAGAAGTTAGACTATCTGCAGGAGCTTGGCGTGGAGGTTCTTTACCTGAATCCGATCTTTGTATCGCCGTCCAACCACAAATATGATATTCAGGATTATGATTATGTAGATCCTCATTTTGGAAGGATCGTAAAGGATGAGGGAGAGGTGCTGCAGAGAGATGAGAATGGCAATCTCAAGGCGGACCCGACCTACCCGAATAAATCAGCCTCCCGTTATATCTGCCGTGTGACAGATAAGGAGAATCTGGAGGCGAGTAATCAGCTTTTCGCTGAGTTTGTAGAGGAAGTACACCGCAGAGGCATGAAGGTCATTCTGGATGGTGTATTTAACCACTGCGGTTCCTTCAATAAGTGGCTGGACCGCGAATGTATTTACGAGAATGCGCCGGGCTATGAGAAGGGTGCTTATGTGGCGGAGGATAGTCCGTACAACACTTTCTTTAAGTTCCGGGAGAGGCAGTGGCCGTACAATCCGCATTATGACGGCTGGTGGGGGCATGATACCCTGCCAAAGCTCAATTACGAGGAGTCACCGTCACTGTTTGACTATATTATGCATGTAGGACGCAAATGGGTGTCGCCGCCGTATAATGTAGACGGCTGGAGACTTGACGTGGCAGCCGATCTCGGACAGTCCGGCGAGTACAATCATTACTTCTGGAAGGAGTTTCGCCGCAACGTCAAGGAGGCGAACCCGGATGCGCTGGTCCTTGCGGAGCATTACGGAGATCCGACCGAGTGGCTCAAGGGAGACGAGTGGGATACCGTGATGAACTACGATGCATTTATGGAGCCACTCACCTGGTTCCTTACCGGTGTGGAGAAGCACAGTGATGAGTATCGTCAGGATCAGCTTGGCAATCCGGATTCTTTCTTTGGCTCCATGCGTCATTTTATGACAAGATTCCATACGCAGTCGCTTCTGGTAGCGATGAATGAGCTTTCCAACCACGATCATTCCCGTTTCCTGACGAGAACGAACAGGAAGGTTGGACGAACCGCGTATCTCGGACCGGAGGCTGCCGGGGAGGGGATCGATAAGTCGATCATGCGTCTGGCGGTTATGATTCAGATGACATGGCCGGGAGCACCGACGATCTATTACGGAGACGAAGCGGGACTTTGCGGATGGACAGATCCGGATAACCGCCGTGCATATCCATGGGGCAGCGAGGATCAGGAGCTGATCGATTTCCATAAGGAGATTATCCGGATCCATAAGGATTATCAGGCACTGAAGACCGGATCGATCCTGTTTCTGCATGGTCAGTACAGCTTTATCAGCTACGGACGTTTCGATGAGCAGGATAAGTTTGTGATTGCGATCAACAGTGGAGAGCAGCCGGTATCGATCGATCTGCCGGTATGGCGTCTTGGCATGACCGAAGGAAACCGCATGGCGCGCCTGATCAATACAAGCCAGGATGGATTTTCATTGGAGACTGCAATGTACAATATTGAAAACGGCATTCTTCATTTAAATTGTCCGCCGAAATACGGTGTTGTCATTAAGAACTTAGTGTAGACCCGGAACAGACGGTTTCGGATACAGTATTGATATAGAATGGAAGGACGAAAGATGGGCAGAATACGCAATTGGATGCATGGCAAGGGCAGAGGTATTGTCATTGTGGTCATGATCCTGCTGGCATTGTGGATCATTGTGGACTTTTACCGGACAAACCACGAGCAGCCGGAACAGTCGGACAAACCGGTACAGCAGATGGCACCGGTGAAGGATGCTTCCTCGGAGGATACACAGGATGCGGATACACGGGAGGATACCGATTCCACTGCGAAACCGGACGATGCAGACAGCACCCCGGATCAGCAGGATGGACAGACGGAGAGCGAGGAGGATGTCGGAAGAAACACGCAGGATCAGGACTCTTCGGATACCGAGACGACCCGGGAGGATACGAAGGATTCCGGGATGACGACCACCGAGGAGGATGTCGGAGCAGGCAGTGAGGCTTGCCGCACTGAGTAGAGCGGCGGACAGGCTGGAAGATTATGGAATAAAACATACCGGCAATGGGGAGAATAGCAGTGGGAACTGCATCGGTGAATAAGGCTTCTTACATTGCAGAAATTGATATAAATGAGAAAATTTGTCAAAAGCGGCATCCGGCTTTTTTGTAAATGCAAAGATTGATGCAAAAGGATCTGCCAGACGGGCGGATCAGCGGAACGCACGGGAAGTTAGCAGTTGACAATAGTAGCGAAATGAGTATAATTACAGACAGCCCATAGAGTTAGTAGGAAATGTCTTCCTGCAGATACTTTAAATATATGACGATAGAGAATGGAGTGTGTTATTATGAGTAAACTTATTTATTTGGATAATGCAGCGACAACATCGGTCAGACCGGAAGTGTTTGAGGCGATGAAACCATATTATCTGGAGAATTACAGTAATCCTTCCAGTGTATACAGCTTTGCCGGAGAGGCCAAAAAGGCAATGGAAGATGCCAGAAAGGTGATTGCGGATTCTCTTGGTGCAGCAGCAACAGAGATTTATTTTACCGGTGGCGGAAGTGAGTCTGATAACTGGGTGCTCAAAGGTGTGGCAGAGGCATACAGCTCCAAGGGAAAGCACATCATCACCTCCAAGATCGAGCATCATGCGATCCTGCATACCTGTGAGTACCTCGAGAAGCATGGCTATGAGGTGACTTATCTTGATGTGGATGAGAATGGTCTTGTGTCACCGGAAGAGGTCGAGAAGGCGATCCGTCCGGATACGATCCTGATCAGTATTATGTTTGCCAATAATGAGATCGGAACGATCGAGCCGATCAAGGAGATCGGAGAGATTGCACATAAGCATGATATTCTGTTCCATACAGATGCGGTACAGGCATATGCACATGTACCGATCAATGTGCAGGAGATGAACATTGACATGTTAAGTGCCAGTGGTCATAAGTTTCACGGGCCAAAGGGAATCGGCTTCCTTTATATGAGTAATAAGGTCAAGATCGGACCGCTGATCCATGGTGGTTCTCAGGAGAGATCCCGCCGTGCAGGTACCCACAACGTGCCGGGTATCGTAGGTATGGCAAAGGCAGCAGAGCTTGCATTTGCTTCCATGGATGAGACCATGGCAAAGGAGAAGGCACTCAGAGATCATCTGATCGAGAGACTGGAGAAGGAGATTCCTTATTCCCGTCTGAACGGTGACCGTGTAAAGCGTCTGCCAAATAACGTAAACTTCTGTTTCCGTTTTATCGAGGGGGAGTCCCTGCTGATCCTTTTGGATCAGAATGGTATATGTGCATCCAGTGGATCTGCATGTACCTCAGGCTCTCTGGATCCGTCTCATGTGCTTCTGGCAATCGGACTGCCTCATGAGATCGCACATGGTTCGCTGCGCCTGACTCTTTCTGAGGATAACACGATGGAAGAGATGGATTTTGTGGCAGATCAGGCGAAGAAGATCGTAGAGAGACTGCGCAGCATGTCTCCGCTGTACGATGATTTCGTAAAGAAGCAGAATCAGTAATTGTTTTACAACCCTGTAGATCAGACAAAAGAAAGGGAGATTATCAATGAATTATAGCGAAAAAGTAATGGATCACTTTAATAATCCGAGAAACGTAGGCGAGATTGAGAACGCCAGCGGTGTCGGCACGGTCGGTAACGCAAAGTGCGGTGACATCATGCGTATTTATCTGGATATTGATGAAGATACAAAGATCGTAAAGGACTGCAAGTTTAAGACTTTCGGCTGTGGTGCTGCAGTGGCAACCAGCAGTATGGCAACGGAGCTTGTCAAGGGCAAGACGATCTATGAGGCACTCGAGGTAACCAATAAGGCGGTTATGGAGGCTCTTGACGGACTTCCTCCTGTAAAGGTACATTGTTCCCTGCTCGCAGAGGAGGCAATTCATGCCGCTCTCTGGGATTATGCAGAGAAGAATCATATCACGATCGAGGGACTGAAGAAGCCAAAGACAGATATCTCTGACGAGGAGTAATCGACGAGGTGGTTCCGGGGCTGCGGCGATAGCGGCACGGAAGACTTCATGCGTGAATGTGATCATATTGTAGAATGACAGACCGGACGGCTGTGTGAGCAGACGTCCGGTTTTGTGTACGTCATTTTCAATCACATAGACGCTATTTGGAACTGGATATACAGGCACAAATTACTGCTTGCCTGACCCCTCGATAGGCATTATACTATAGCTAACAGACCGGTCACCGAGGTGCGTGCGGCGGCTGATCCTGACAGAGATGATTTTGCAGATGAAATGAGGAATAAAGTGGCAGAGAATAACAAAAAGACAGTGGTAGTGGGAATGTCCGGAGGTGTTGATTCCTCTGTGGCAGCTTATTTATTAAAGGAACAGGGATATCATGTGATCGGTGCGACCATGCAGATCTGGCAGCAGGAGGATCGCTGCAGTATTGAGAAGGAAGGCGGCTGCTGCGGCTGGAGTGCCGTGGAGGATGCAAGGCGTGTGGCGCATATGCTGGATATTCCGTATTATGTCATGAACTTTCGGGACGAGTTTCAGGAGAAGGTGATTGATTATTTTGTGAAGGAGTACCGCAGGGGCAGAACGCCGAATCCGTGTATTGCTTGTAACCGCTATGTGAAGTGGGAATCCCTGCTTCACCGCAGCATGGAAATCGGAGCGGATTATATTGCGACCGGTCATTATGCAAGGATTGTGCAGTGTGCGAATGGACGGTATGCCATCGCACCGTCCGTGACCGCCAGAAAGGATCAGAGTTATGCACTTTACAATCTGACGCAGGAGCAGCTTGCACATACGCTGATGCCGGTCGGAGATTACACGAAGCCGCAGGTGCGGGAGATTGCCGTGAAGATTGGGCTGGAGGTGGCCAATAAACCGGACAGCCAGGAAATCTGTTTTGTGCCGGATCAGGACTATGCAGGTTTTATCGAGCGTGAGACCGGGCAGAAGGAGCTCCCGGGTAACTTTGTGACAGAGGATGGCAGGATTTTGGGACAGCATAAGGGAATCTCGCATTATACCGTGGGACAGCGCAAGGGCTTAAATCTTGCAATGGGGCATCCGGTCTTTGTGACACAGATCCGTCCGGACACCAGAGAGGTCGTGATCGGGGAGGCGCAGGATGTTTTTACGGACCGGCTGACGGCAGACAGGATCAATTATATGGCGGCGGATCATTTTGAAAAGGGACAGATCGTTACAGCCAAGATCCGATATTCCCATGCAGGGGCAAGGTGTGAGATCGAGGAGTGTACAGGGGATCGTATTACGGTTCATTTTCCAGAACCGGTTCGCGCGGTGACACCGGGACAGGCGGTTGTCTTTTATGAAGACGGTGTTGTGCTGGGCGGCGCTACGATCTGTTAAAGGCACAATGTGAAGGGGGCTTTCAATGAAAAAGAATCAATGGACCGGAAAAGCAGCCGGCGTGCTGATGGGAACACTGGTGGCAGTGCTGGTGTGTGGAATGCCGGGGGCAGACAAAGCGTTTGCCAAAACACAGACACCGCAGGAGGCGGCGGAGAAAGTTACACAGGCATGGCAGACTGCCGGCAGTCAGAAGAAGACGAAGACGGTTCAGGTAACGCTGGCATCTTCGAAGCAAAATCTCTGGAAAACATCATCAGCATTTACGGCGGCAGTGAACGCCGCTATATACGACAACGCATATCTGTCCGAAGAATGGGACAGTATGACAACCGAATGGATGAACCTGCGTGTGCGCAAAATAAAGAAAGGCACGAAGGGCTATACGGATGAGGTGACAGGTGTAAAGGTCCGTATGAAGCACAGCAGCGGGAAACTGACATACCGATTTGTGATCAACGGCAGGAACAAAGACACGAAGGAGATGTACCGGGATATCGAAGCTAACAAATACTGTGCGGCTCAGATTCAGAATGCGACGAAGGATATGGATCAGTATAACAGGGCATGGTATGTCAATGAGTGGGTGCAGGCGCATTCCCATTTCGAGGATGGCTATACACCGGGCTGGGCTGCGTTAAAGAACAGAAAAGCACATGGCGTATGTTATGATCTTGCTTATTTTTATGAGCTGGCAGCCTGCTATGCCGGAGTGGAGCATTTTGGACGCGTCTCCAACAGCGGTCATACCTGGAACGTCGTTAAGATTGACGGAACGCAGTATTATATTGATGTATCCCTTTCTGTGGCAGCGGTGCAGAATTATTATGAACTGATGGCAGGTCTCGTCGATTTTCTGAACAATGACACGGCGATGAGCGAGAGAGTATCATTAAGCAAAAATGTAAAGTATGGTGGTCTTCATGGACCGACGATCAGAGTAAGGGACGGCTATTCCAATGAGCTTTGGAACAAGGTGCAGGTGTGGAAATCGTCTATGCCGGAAGCAGAATGGAAAGCAAAGATCGATTTGTATTATAATTCTGATTTCTGTGTTTTGAAGGGATATGGTCTCACAAGGGAGCAGATATTCTCTGAACCATGGGAAGTGGGAATTGCCCGGTTCGGCATGCAGACGCTAAAGCAGGCAACAGACCTTACAATGCCGTATTCTTACGGAGAAGCGGACAAACCAAAGACCTGGCTGTACGCATGGGTTCGCAAGTAATCCGTGGTTTATATATTTTTAAGAAAGAATCATAAATAGTTTCTTGTTTTTAAGGGGAAAATATGATAGTCTGTTTGCTAACCTGATCAGGCAGGGCACAAGCAAAAGTAAAGGAGGAGTCACATATGCCAATGGGAATGGGTTATGGATATTATTGGGATCCGACATATGTTCTGGTGATCATCGGAGCGGTGATCTGTATGATCGCATCGGCAAATGTCAGTGGCACATACAAGAAATATAACCGGGTACGAAACAGCAGAAATATGACAGGTGCGCAGGTGGCTGCGCAGATCCTGCAGGAGGCGGGACTGAGTCATATCCGGATCGAGCATATCAGCGGAGATCTGACCGATCACTATGATCCGTCCGCAAAGGTACTTCGTCTGTCGGACAGCGTCTATGGTTCGACCTCGATCGCAGCAGCTGGTGTGGCGGCGCATGAGTGCGGTCATGCGATCCAGGACAAGGTCAACTATGTGCCGATCCGTCTTCGTAATGCGATCGTTCCGGTCGTCAATCTGGGTTCAAAGCTTTCCTGGCCGGTGATCATCCTCGGATTGATCCTCGGAAGAGCCGGACTGCTTCAGATCGGTATCTTATTATTTGGACTTACTCTTCTGTTCCAGGTAGTCACACTTCCGGTGGAGTTTAACGCCTCCGGCCGTGCACTCAAGATCCTCGATCAGAGAGGGATCCTCGGACATGAGGAGATGCGTGGTGCAAGGAAAGTGCTTGGTGCGGCAGCCATGACATATGTCACGGCAACCATCTCTACGCTTCTCCAGTTGCTGCGTCTGGTACTCCTTTTCGGAAACCGTTCCAGCAGAGACTGATAACGAAGCGGTAATAAATAGTAAAAAAATGCGCAAACTTAAAAAGTTTGTGCATTTTTTTGCGATTTGCGGTACAATAAATCTAGCAGGTTTTATGAGCCGGCAATGAATTTAAGGCAAAATATAATGTTTGGAAAGGATGGAGATGGAATGGCAGAAAACAGATTGATTGGGGATTATCCGGTAATTGGTATTCGTCCGACGATTGATGGACGAAGAGGACCGCTCAAGGTTCGTGAGTCACTGGAGGCTCAGACAATGGGAATGGCAAAGAACGCAGCAAAGCTTTTTGAGGAGAATCTGCGTTATTCCAACGGTGAGCCGGTAAAGGTTGTCATCGCGGATACAACGATCGGACGTGTTGCAGAGGCAGCAGCCTGTGCAGATAAATTCCGCAGGGAGGGTGTTGATATTACACTTACCGTAACTCCTTGCTGGTGCTACGGATCAGAAACCATGGATATGGATAAGAACACCATCAAAGCAGTATGGGGCTTTAATGGTACAGAGAGACCCGGTGCGGTTTACCTTGCAGCAGTTCTTGCGGCACATGCACAGAAGGGACTTCCTGCATTCGGTATTTACGGAAGAGACGTTCAGGAGGCAGACGCTGAGGAGATTCCTGAAGATGTAAAGGAGAAGCTGCTTCGTTTTGGACGTGCAGCGATCGCCGCAGCAACCATGAGAGGAAAGTCTTATCTGCAGATCGGTGCGGTGACAATGGGTATTGCAGGATCTATCGTTAACTGCGAGTTTATCGAGGAATATCTTGGCATGCGCGTTGAGTCTGTCGATGAGGTAGAGATCATCCGCCGTATGTCAGAGGGCATTTACGATCATGAAGAGTTTGAGAGAGCCTTGTCGTGGACTGAGTCCCACTGCAAGGAGGGCTGGGATAAGAATCCTGATTTTGTAAAGAGAAACGATGAGCAGAAGCAGCGTGACTGGGAGTTCGTTGTAAAGATGATGTGTATCATCAAGGATCTGATGAATGGTAACAAGAATCTTCCGGAGGGCAGAGAGGAAGAGGCTGTCGGACATAATGCCATCGCAGCAGGCTTCCAGGGTCAGAGACAGTGGACAGACTTCTACCCGAACGGAGATTTCGCAGAGGCACTCTGTAACTCCTCCTTCGATTGGAACGGAGCAAGAGAGCCATACATTCTGGCAACAGAGAACGATACCCTGAACGGACTTGGAATGCTGTTTATGAAGCTGTTGACCGGACGTGCACAGATCTTTGCGGATGTTCGTACATATTGGAGCCCGGATGCCGTTAAGAAAGCAACCGGATATGAATTAGAGGGTATTGCCAAGGAGGCAGGCGGCTTCCTTCATCTGATCAACTCCGGAGCAGCTTGTCTGGATGCCTGCGGAGAGGTTAAGGACGAGAACGGCAACGGTGTGATCAAGCCGTTCTGGGAGATGACCGAGGCAGATCAGAAGGCATGTCTGGAGGCAACCGAGTGGTGTGCAGCCGATAACGGATATTTCCGTGGAGGCGGCTTCTCTTCCAGATATCTGACAAGAGCAGAGATGCCTGCAACCATGATCCGTCTGAATCTGGTGAAAGGACTCGGACCGGTTCTGCAGATCTGTGAGGGTTATACGATCAATCTGCCGGATGAGATTTCCGACAAGATCTGGAAGCGTACCGACTACACATGGCCATGTACCTGGTTCGCTCCACGTGTTACCGGAGAGGGTGCATTTAAGACGGCTTACGATGTTATGAATAACTGGGGTGCCAACCATGGTGCGATCAGCTATGGTCACATCGGTGCTGATCTGATCACACTGGCATCTATCTTAAGAATCCCGGTATGCATGCACAATGTACCGGAGGAGGATATCTTCCGTCCGTCTGCATGGAACGCATTTGGCATGGACAAAGAGGGTCAGGACTATCGTGCCTGCGCAGCATATGGCCCTCTCTACAAATAATACATGTGCGGTGCCGGAAGGAATACATTGGAATGTATTCGCCGAAAGCAGTGCATTATGTAAAAACTTTGCGTAAAGAATGAAAAGAAGCTGTGAAGCCTCCGAAATCATTGTGTTTACAGGGGCGCAGCCGACATAGAATGCGGTTGTTTCTTTTTGACCGTGACATGAAAGTATGGTATACTTATCTGTATGTGGGACAATATGAGAGGTACAGGTGAGTATACCATATTGTTTTTAGTTAATAGGAAACTTGTGAGGAGGTTCATTATGTTTGAACAGGAGATTGAGAGTATTGCAGCAGGCGGAAGTAATGAAGAGATTTATTACAATCTGCTGAATCTGACCAAGAAGGCGATTGACCGGAAGGGACGGATTGAAGGAAAGAAAAAGGTATATTACATATCTGCAGAGTTTCTGATCGGAAAGCTTTTGTCCAACAATCTGATCAATCTGGGACTGTATGACACAGTCAATGAAGCACTGAAAAAGCATGGAAAGACAATGGCAGACATTGAGGAAATCGAGCCGGAGCCATCCCTTGGTAACGGAGGTTTGGGACGTCTGGCAGCGTGCTTCCTGGATTCCATTGCAACACTGGGACTGCCGGGAGACGGTGTTGGTCTCAATTACCACCTTGGCTTATTTAAGCAGGTGTTTGAGAAGAACATGCAGAAGGAGACAGCGAATCCATGGATTCAGGATCAGAGCTGGCTTCGCAGAACGAATGTCGGTTATCCGGTTATTTTTAATAACAAGACGGTACAGTCTGTGATGTATGAAATTGACGTAACCGGCTATGATAATAAGGTCAATACTCTGAAGCTGTTTGATCTGGACAGCGTGGATGATTCCATTGTGCAGGATGACAGCATCTGGTTCAACAAAGAGGAGATTGCAAAGAATCTGACGCTGTTTTTGTATCCGGATGACAGCGATGTGCAGGGACAGATGCTTCGTATTTATCAGCAGTATTTCATGGTCAGCAATGCGGCACAGCTGATTCTGGATGAGGCAGTGGCAAAGGGAAGCAACTTGTATGATCTGCCGGATTATGCGGTTGTTCAGATCAATGATACCCATCCGACAATGGTGATCCCTGAGCTGATCCGTCTTCTGGTCAACCGTGGTATCGAGATGAACGATGCAATCGGTATTGTAACCAGAATGTGCGCATATACCAACCACACGATCCTTGCAGAGGCACTCGAGAAGTGGCCGATGTGGTATCTGGAGAAGGTTGTTCCTCAGCTTGTACCGATCATTAAGATGCTTGATGTAAAGGTAAAGGAGAAGTATTCTGATCCGGGAGTTGCGATCATCGACGAGAATAATACCGTGCATATGGCGCATATCGACATTCATTACAGCAGCAGTGTCAACGGTGTGGCATATCTGCATACAGAGATCTTGAAGAACTCCGAGTTAAAGCCGTTCTATGATCTGTATCCGGAGAAGTTCAACAACAAGACGAACGGTATCACATTCCGCCGCTGGCTGCTTCACTGCAACCACCAGTTGACGGATTACATTAGCGGCAAGATCGGTCCGGACTTCAAGAAGGACGCATCCAAGCTGGAGGATCTGTTAAAGTATAAGGACGATCAGAAGGTATTGGATGATATTTATGAGATCAAGACAGAGAAGAAGAAGGAGCTTGCTGCATACCTGAAGGAGAAGGAGAACGTCGAGATTGACGTAAACTCTGTATTCGATGTACAGGTAAAGCGTCTTCATGAATACAAGCGTCAGCAGATGAACGCATTATACGTGATCCACAAGTATATGGATATCAAGGCAGGCAATAAGCCAAAGACACCGGTTACCGTGATCTTTGGAGCCAAGGCAGCACCGGCATACACGATCGCAAAGGATATTATCCATCTGATCCTGTGCCTGTCCGAACTGATCAACAATGATCCGGAGGTAAGCCCGTATCTTAAGGTTGTTATGTTAGAAAACTACAATGTATCTTATGCCGAGAAGGTGATCCCGGCAGCAGATATTTCCGAGCAGATCTCTTTAGCTTCCAAGGAGGCGAGCGGAACCGGTAATATGAAGTTCATGCTCAACGGGGCGATCACTCTTGGTACAGAGGATGGAGCGAATGTGGAGATCCATCAGTTTGTCGGTGATGACAATATTTATATTTTCGGTAAGTCCAGCGAAGAGGTGATCGAACATTATGCCAAGGCTGACTACAGTGCGGAAGCGATTTATGATGCTGATCCTGAGATTGCAAAGCTTGTGGACTTCATTATCAGCAAGGAGATGTTCGCCGTCGGCAATAAGAAGAGTCTGATCCGTCTGTATATGGAGCTTTTGACCAAGGACTGGTTTATGACGCTGCTTGATGTAAAGGAATATATTCAGGTGAAAGAGAAGATGCTTCAGGACTATGCAGACAAGAAGGCATGGGAGAAGAAGATGCTTGTCAATATTGCAAAGGCAGGATTTTTCTCATCAGATCGTACGATCGCACAGTACAATGAGGATATCTGGCATCTGTAGAGGTGAATTATGAATACGATGCTTACGGTAATCGTATCCCCGGCGGTGGCAGGCGTAGTGCTGGCCGTTGTTCTGGCTGGCGGTTCGCTGATGTATCACATTGTCCGGAAGAAGTACGGATATACGCCGGAGAGACAGAAGGAGTTGGACGAGGTGCAGGAAGGAAAAGCCTCGGAAGATACATCACACCATTCGTGTGAGAAGAAACGTTACTGAGATAAGAGTATTTGGGGCGCTTTGGGGGCGCAGAATTGGAGGGCAACGTGAAAAGAATCGGTTTTTTGACAAGTGGTGGTGACTGCCAGAGCTTAAATGCAACGATGCGTGGCGTGGCAAAGACATTATATCAGGCGGATCCGGAGGTGGAGATCTATGGTATCCTGGAGGGATACAAGGGACTGATATACGGCAATCGCCGTAAGCTGGAGCCAAAGGATTTCTCCGGCATTCTGACAGAGGGTGGTACGATCATCGGAACCTCCCGCCAGCCGTTCAAGAAGATGGGCGAGCCGGATGAGAACGGGCTTGATAAAGTAAAAGCTATGTTAGACAATTACAAGAAATGGAAACTGGATTGTCTGGTTATCCTCGGTGGTAACGGTACCCATAAGACAGCGAATCTCCTCAGTGAGAAAGGCTGTAACGTGGTAACGCTTCCAAAGACCATCGACAACGATATCTGGGGAACCGATATCACCTTCGGCTTCCAGAGCGCTGTGAATATCGCCACCAATGCAATCGACTGCATCCACACGACAGCGGCATCCCACGGACGTGTATTTATTGTCGAGGTGATGGGACATAAGGTTGGCTGGCTGACTCTTCATGCCGGTATTGCCGGTGGAGCGGATATTATTCTTCTGCCGGAGATTCCATATGACATTGATTCTGTGGTCAGGGCTCTGGAGAAAAGAAGTGCGCAGGGTAAGCGTTTCTCGATCCTTGCGGTAGCTGAGGGCGCGATCTCCAAGGAGGATGCAGCCTTAAGCAAGAAGGAATTAAAGGCAAAACGAAAGAAGATGGCATATCCGTCTATCTCTTATGAGATCGGTGCCAAGATCCAGGAGAAGACCGGTCAGGAGGTGCGTATTACCGTTCCGGGACATATGCAGCGAGGCGGCGAGCCTTGCCCGTATGACCGCGTGCTTTCCACAAGACTGGGCGCGGCGGCAGCACAGCTTATCATCAAGAAGCAGTATGGTTATATGGTTGGTATTGTCAACGGAGAGACTGTGCCGGTTCCACTTTCTGAAGTGGCAGGTAAACTGAAAATGGTTGATCCGAAGTCATCCATTATTCAGGAGATCAAGGATATGGGCATCTGCTTCGGCGATTAACAGCAGGGGGATTTTATACCATATCTGAAGAGAATTACAAGACTTAATGAAACAGGAGGCGAATATGTCATACACGGCATTATATCGCAAATTTCGACCATCCGGCTTTGATGAGGTTAAAGGACAGGATCAGATCGTGACAACACTCCGCAACCAGATCAAGACAGACCGGATCGGTCATGCCTATCTGTTTTGCGGTACAAGAGGTACCGGTAAGACCTCGGTTGCAAAGATCATGGCAAAGGCAGTCAACTGTGAGTCGCCGGTAGATGGAAGTCCATGCAACCAGTGTGCAATGTGTCAGAAGATCAACAGCCAGACCTCGATGAATGTGATCGAGATTGATGCGGCATCCAACAATGGTGTCGGCAATATCAGGGATATCATTGATGAGGTACAGTATTCGCCGACAGAAGGGCGTTATAAGGTTTATATCATTGACGAGGTGCATATGCTTTCTACAGGAGCATTTAATGCACTCTTAAAGACGCTGGAGGAGCCGCCGGAGTATGTGATCTTTATTCTGGCGACGACAGAGGCACATAAGATTCCGATCACGATCCTTTCCAGGTGCCAGCGGTACAATTTTAAGAGGATCACGATCGATACGATCCAGGCACGTCTGCGGGAGCTGGTCGACAAGGAGCAGCTTGAGGTTGAGGACAAAGCACTGCGCTACATTGCGAAGACAGCGGACGGTTCGCTGCGTGATGCACTCAGTCTGCTGGATCAGTGTATTGCCTTTTATCTGGGGCAGGCACTGACCTATGATAAAGCACTTGAGGTGCTTGGTGCGGTTGATACCGCCGTGTACAGCAGAATGTTCCGGTATGTGGCACAGTACAATGCTGTCGGCTGTCTGGAGCTTGTCGAGGAGATGATGGTCAGCGGACGTGATCTGACGCAGTTTATCAATGAATTTATCTGGTATCTGCGTAATCTGCTGTTGATCGCAAGCTCCGAGCAGGGCAGTGAGCTTGTGGATGTATCAAGCGAGCAGCTTGTAAATCTGAAGGAGGAGAGCCGGATGCTTCCGCAGGAGACGCTGATCCGTTATATCCGGATCTTATCGGAATTATCCAATCAGATCCGGTATGCCGTGCAGAAGCGTATTTTGATCGAGGTCGCACTGATTAAGCTCTGTAAGCCGCAGATGGATGAAAAGCAGGATATGACAACGATACTGCAGCGGCTGGATGCCATGGAAAAGCAGCTGGAAAACGGCGTTGTTCATACACCGGCACAGCAGGCAGCAGCTCCGGTGAAGGCAGAGCCGAAGGAGGATGTTCCTAAGATTTACCCGAAGGCAGTGCCGGAGGATATCAAAGAGCTGTTAAAGCAGTGGCCGCAGGTGATCGCACAGTGTGGTCCCGTAGAGCGGATCGCTCTTGAGAATGCCAAGAGAACCGTTGGAGAGAACGGAGCACTTGTGCTACAGTTTGCCGATGCGACGGATGGCGGAATTTTCCAGCAGGATGATGGCAAGCGTCTGGAGGAACTGAACGTGATCGTTCAGGGAATCCTCGGCAAGGAAGTCGAGATCCAGACCCGCGTTGTCTCCGAGAAGGTGCAGGAGCAGTATGAGGACATTGGTGATATTATCCATTTCGATGGAATAGAAATCGTAGACGAATAGAAAGGCAGGATTTTAATTATGGCAAAAAGAGGTGGATTTCAGGGCGGAATGCCGGGAAATATGAATAATCTGATGAAGCAGGCACAGAGAATGCAGCGTCAGATGGAAGAGAGAACAAAGGAGATGGAAGAGAAGGAGTTCGAGGCATCTGCCGGTGGTGGAGTTGTTACCGTTAAGGTATCCGGCAAAAAGGAAGTGATTTCCGTAAAGCTTTCTGAGGAGGTTGTAGATCCGGACGATATCGAGACACTCGAGGATCTGATCGTGGCAGCAACCAACGAGGCACTTCGTAAGATGGATGAGGAGAATACTCAGATGATGCAGCAGCTCACAGGTGGTCTTGGCGGACTCGGCGGCGGATTGTTTTAATTTGGATTTCAGGACATGTGAATAAGATAGGCAGAAGTACATGAAAGCATAGAAAACCGAAGGGAAAGTGACCAAAATGGATGTATACAGCAGTCAGATTACGACTCTTGTAGAACAATTATCGAGACTGCCGGGAATCGGTGCCAAGTCAGCACAGCGTCTGGCATTTCATATACTCAATATGCCGGAGGATCAAGTGGCAAGTCTTTCTCAGGCGATGACAAATGCCAAGAAGAATGTACACTACTGTAGGGAGTGCTGTACATATACCGATCAGGAGCTGTGTCCGATCTGTGCCAGCGATAAACGGAATCATCGTGTGATCATGGTAGTAGAGAATCCCAGAGATCTGGCAGCCTATGAGAAAACCGGCAAGTTTGACGGTGTTTATCATGTGTTGCATGGGGCAATCTCGCCGATGCTTGGAATCGGACCTGCCGATATCCGGCTGCGCGAGCTGATGGTGCGTCTGCAGAAGGACGTCGATGAGGTGATTGTTGCCACCAACAAGAATCTGGAAGGCGATGCCACGGCGACTTACATTAGTAAGCTGGTGAAACCGACCGGGATCAAGGTCAGCCGGATTGCAAGCGGCGTTCCGGTGGGCGGCGATTTAGAGTATATCGATGAGGTGACGCTTCTGCGGGCTCTGGAGGGAAGGACGGACATGTAATGCGTTCAGGATCCCCTGTGTGATGAAGCCGGCAAGCTCGGCGACCGTTAGAAGCTTTGTTGTCTGCAGCGTCAGATGATTATTGCTTCCTGAGTGATTGACAATACCGGTGATGTGGATGTCGCCGGCGGCGGGAAGACTGCGGCTGACACCGATGCCAGGACGGAGACTGCCGGTACCGAGAGTGACGAAGCCGATGTGCTCCGAAACACCAAGCGACGCATCGATCGCAATAATAAAAGGATCTGAATAGCGGTTATATATGGAAGAGAGAGTATCTGACAGATTACCGGCATGCACGGTATGACGCAGACTTCCGTATACAGCCGCTTTTTGTTTTTGGCTGCCGTTTCTGCGATTTCCTGCTGACAGAACGGAGGAAAGCTGCTCGCCGATGATCGGTCCGAGACAATCTCCGGTCGCACGGTCTGAGCCGATACATAGAAAGACGATCGGGCGGTCATGAACCTGAGCGATCATTTGAGAAAGAGCACTGCAGAATTTGTTCTGGCTCTTTGCGGCAGCAGGTGTAAAATAAAGTGTTGTATTTGTCATAGTAATTGTTTCTCCATATATTTGATTTGCGTTGATTGTTATAAGTATGCCCGGCAGAGGAAAAACTAAACCTCCATTTTTCGAATGGCATGTCGAAATGTTTCCTGTGATATCCGAAAACGGCACATTGCTTCGACAGAAAACATCACCGGCAAAGTGCTATAGTTACAACTGAAAATTCCGTAATCAGAACGGATGAAAATCAGGGAAAACGTAGTGAGGTGTAAGGTGATGGAGGAGACAACGAACGGTGCAAAAGAAGAAAAAAATATTTACGAATACAATAAATACCCGAAAAATGTCCGCCAGATAGGTGTCCCACTTCCGGGACAGAAGATATATCTGGAGGACTATGTGATCACTTATCTGAAGCAATGCTTTGTCCATGCGCAGGAGCCGGTGGTTGTTCTTCTGCTAGGAAAGTATGGGGAACAGGAAGCAAAGGAAGCAGTCTTTCTGTATGGAGCGATGGCTCTTGAAGAGGAGAAAATTCTGGAAAAGGGCGGTATCGAACAAGAAACCTGGGATCAGGTGCACCAGAGCATTGCTGAAAATTTTCCGGAGGCGCAGGTGCTCGGATGGGCATGCGGAGTTCCGATGTGGAGCAGTAATGTGGACAGTCAGGTGCGCCGTCTCCAGAAAAAGGAATTTGCCAGAGAGAACAGGACTTTATTCTTGTGGGATTTAAGCGAGAAGGAAGAAAAAATCTTTCTGTGGCAGAGGAGCATGCTAAAGGAAATGTCCGGCTATTATGTGTATTTCGAAAAAAATCCGCAGATGCAGAATTTTATGCTTGACAGCACAGAACCGGAGAGTATCGACGGAGACTATAAGGATACCGTAACGGTATCGATGCGTCATGTGATAGAGGAAAAGGAGGAGCACAAGAAGAACATGCAGCTTCTGGCATACTGCGGAGCGGTGGCGGCCGGAATCGCTTTGCTGTTCGGTGTACATACGATGTTGGACAGCACGGCACGGATCCGGAAAATGGAACAGACAGTAGATACGCTGACCGAATACGTCGGAAAGCAGCAGGAGGATGTGGCCGCCATGTCGAGACAGGCGCAGAATACCGAGGACACTGTGAAGGAGATTCCGAGACAGAGTGCTAAAGCGGCACAGACGACGGACGCGCCATCACGGAGAAAGACAACCTGGCAGGTTGAGGAGAACGGCGGTGAGGCTGCACAACAGGGAGACGAGAATGCAGGGACAGCGCAAAGCGGTGCGGACAAGCAGGATAAGGAAGAAATTGATACAAAGACGAGTCCTGAAAATGGGACAGATCAAAAGCCGACCGGAGCAGGAAAAAGTGCGGCAGGGACAGAAAGCAAGCAGTCAGCCGGCAGCCGTGCAAAGAAAACAAGCATCGGAAGCGGGACGCAGAGCTACATTGTGCGAAAGGGCGATACGCTATCGCAGATCGTCTGGCGGCAGTACCATGATCTTTCCTATGAGAAAAAGATCAAAAAGGCAAACGGTCTGAAGGATGCCGATGCAATTTATGAGGGGCAGTGCATCGTTCTTCCGGATTATAAATAAAATGTCCGGGGAGAGTGCAGAAAATAAAACGGGTGTTGTATATTCGACGAAAGTTATGTAAAATAAGTGGTAGTCCAAGTGGCTATCACTTATTTTAGATTGGAGCAAAACTATGTCTGATGAAATGAATCCGGCAGAGGCAAAGGTTTCCCTGTGGCATAACAGAATGTTCATTGTGATCTGTCTTGCCAGCGTTGTTATGGCAGTGGGAATCTTTATTCTTCTGATCAACGGATATATCAATAAGCAATATACAGAATATGAAGTCCTGAAGGAGACGCAGAGGCAGGACGCGGGAACGGAGCGCTATATCAATAATGATGACTCGCTGATCAAGTACAGCAAGGACGGAATCTCAGGTGTGGATATGGAAGGGAAAACACTCTGGACCGGAAGTTACGAAATGAGTAACCCATCAGTTGTGATCAGAGGCGAATATATCCTTGTGGCAGATATTGGTGGCAAGGATGCGGTGATCTACAATGGCAAGCATGAAGCAACAGAGCTGTCGGTAGATTATGAGATCAAGCAGGCGGATGTATCGAAGCAGGGACTCGCGGCGCTTTTGCTGGAGGACAGTTCCTCGGATATGATCAATATTTACAATCCCTACGATGTCTCCTCGAAGCTGCTTGTGAAGATTCCGACCAATGTGGATGACGGTTATCCGGTCTGCATGGCGATCTCGCCGGACGGTACGAGCGTGGTCGCTTCCTATATCTGTGTCGTGAACGGGACGGCAGAGAGCCGCGTTGTATTTTATAACTTCTCGGATGTCGGAAAGAATTCCGACTGCATTGTCGGAGCGAAAAATTATCAGAAATCGCTTGTGACGGATGTACATTTTCTGTCGGACGATCAGGTGGTTCTTTTTGCGGACAGCGGCTTTTATATCTGGAAAGGAATGAAGCAGCCCAAGCAGATCGTCCGGAAAAAGGTGCGAAAGAATATCAAGAGTGTTTTCTATAATAAGAGCGCGATCGGGCTGGTGTTGGATACGGGCAGTAAGAAAACTCCGTATCATATGGACATTTACAATACCAAAGGAAATAAGACTTCATCGTTTGATTTCGCAAACGATTATAATGATATTCAGCTTGATGGGAATGAGATCCTGTTTTATTCCGCAAAGGAATGCGGGGTGTTCCGGCTGAATGGTGTGCTGAGATTTCATGCATCGGTGGAAGAAGGCGTTGATTATTTCTTCCGCGGCAATGGCAGGAATCATTATTACCTGTTTAATGACAGCACGATTCAGGAGATCAAGTTGAAATAAATGATCTGATGATACATGCAACAGACTTCTCCGATTTCTATGTTTGTGACTTCTCTCAGAAATTACAAAAATAGCCGGAAAAGTGCTTGACAAACCCTTCCGGTGGGCATATACTGAACAAGTGCGTGTTTTTCGCGTACTTTTTTGCGTATTTTTATTATGATCACAGGAGGTGAAAATTAATGCCAACATTTAACCAGTTAGTAAGAAAGGGAAGAAAGGTTTCTTCAAAGAAGTCTAATTCTCCTGCACTTCAGTACACCTACAACTCTCTGAACAAGAAGACTGTAGCTCAGAGTTCTCCACAGAAGAGAGGTGTTTGTACTGCAGTTCGTACTGCTACACCTAAGAAGCCTAACTCAGCTCTTAGAAAGACCGCCAGAGTTCGTCTCTCAAACGGTATCGAGGTTACAACTTATATTCCGGGTGAGGGTCATAACCTTCAGGAGCATAGTGTCGTACTCATCCGTGGCGGAAGAGTAAAGGATTTGCCAGGTACCAGATATCATATTATCCGTGGTACACTCGATACAGCCGGTGTTGCAAACAGAAAGCAGGGTCGTTCTAAGTATGGAGCAAAGAGACCTAAGAAGTAATCATTCACTAATTTGGGGATGTGCCGGATTAATTTTTACTGATTAACCTGGTGCGGACACAGAAATTCGTGAGTACCGATGAATTAATGATGGCAATACGCTGATGCAGTGTCGGCTGTGTAGTATTGTCAAATAATATTAAGGAGGGAAGTAACGTGCCACGTAAAGGACATATACAGAAAAGAGATGTATTAGCAGATCCTGTCTACAAGAGCAAGGTAGTTACAAAGCTGATCAACAATATCATGTTAGATGGTAAGAAAGGTGTTGCTCAGAAGATCGTTTATGGTGCATTTGAGCAGATCGCTGAGAAGTCCGGTAAGGACGCGCTCGAAGTATTCGAGGAGGCAATGAACAATATCATGCCACAGCTTGAGGTTAAGGCAAGACGTATTGGTGGTGCTACTTATCAGGTACCTATCGAGGTTAGACCTGACAGAAGACAGGCACTTGCTCTTCGCTGGCTTACTCTGTTCTCACGCAAGAGAGGCGAGAAGACAATGAAAGAGAGACTTGCTAACGAGATTCTTGATGCATCAAACAATACTGGCGCTGCCGTTAAGAGAAAAGAAGATATGCACAAAATGGCAGAGGCAAACAAGGCATTTGCACATTATCGCTGGTAAGATTCATAGAGGAGGTAAACGACCTTGGCTGGAAGAGAATATCCACTTGACAGAACAAGAAATATCGGTATCATGGCTCATATCGATGCGGGTAAGACCACTTTGACAGAGCGTATTCTTTATTATACCGGTGTAAATTATAAGATTGGTGAGACTCATGATGGTGCGTCTACGATGGACTGGATGGAGCAGGAGAAAGAGAGAGGTATTACAATTACCTCCGCTGCTACAACATGTCACTGGACACTTGAGGATCATCATAAACCAAAGGCTGGTGCATTAGAGCATCGTATCAATATCATCGATACTCCGGGTCACGTAGACTTTACTGTAGAGGTAGAGCGTTCACTGCGTGTACTGGATGGTGCTGTCGGTGTGTTTGATGCTAAGGCAGGTGTTGAGCCACAGTCAGAGAACGTATGGCGTCAGGCAGACACATATAATGTACCACGTATGGCATTCATCAATAAGATGGACAAGATGGGTGCTGATTTCTTCATGTCTGTTCAGACAATCATTGATCGTCTGGGCAAGAATGCTATCCCAGTACAGATTCCAATCGGTAAGGAAGATGACTTTATCGGTCTGATCGATCTTTTCGAGATGGATGCGTACTATTATAAGAATGATGAGGGTACTGACATTGAGATCACAGAGGTTCCTGACGATCTGAAGGATCTTGCACAGGAATGGCATGACAACCTTATCGAGAAGGTTTGCGAGTTAGACGATGATCTCCTTGAGAAGTATCTTGAGGGTGAGGAGCCATCTATCGATGAGCTCAAGAAAGCACTCCGTAAGGGAACAATTGCTTGTGAGGCAGTTCCGGTATACTGCGGTTCCGCATACAAGAACAAGGGTGTTCAGAAGCTGCTCGATGGCGTTATCGAGTTCATGCCTGCACCAACAGATATCCCTGATATCACAGGTGTTGATGAGGAAGGAAACGACGTTGTCCGTAAGTCATCTGATGACGAGCCTTTCGCAGCACTTGCATTCAAGATCATGACTGATCCGTTCGTAGGAAAGCTCGCATTCTTCCGTGTTTATTCCGGTACACTGAACTCAGGTTCTTACGTACTGAATGCGACAAAGGATAAGAAAGAGCGTGTCGGACGTATCGTACAGATGCACGCAAACAGCCGTAGCGAGATCGACAAGGTTTATTCCGGTGATATCGCTGCAGCAGTAGGTTTCAAGATTACCACAACAGGTGATACTATCTGTGATGAGCAGCATCCGGTAATCCTTGAGTCTATGGAATTCCCTGAGCCGGTTATTGAGCTTGCTATCGAGCCTAAGACAAAGAACGATCAGGGTAAGATGGGTGAGGCTCTTGCAAAGCTTGCAGAAGAGGATCCTACATTCCGTGCTCACACAGATTCAGAGACCGGTCAGACAATCATCGCCGGAATGGGCGAGCTTCATCTGGAAGTTATCGTAGACCGTCTCCTTCGTGAGTTTAAGGTAGAAGCAAATGTTGGTGCTCCACAGGTAGCATACAAGGAGACAATCACTAAGGCTGTTGATATCGACAGTAAGTATGCTAAGCAGTCCGGTGGACGTGGTCAGTACGGACATTGTAAAGTTAAATTTGAGCCAATGGATCCGAACGGTGAGGAGACATTCAAGTTCGAGTCTACCGTTGTCGGTGGTGCAATTCCTAAGGAGTATATCCCAGCAGTTGGCGAGGGTATCGAGGAAGCAGCTCAGGCAGGTATCCTTGGTGGTTATCCGGTGCTTGGTGTATATGCTAACGTTTGGGATGGTTCTTACCATGAGGTCGATTCATCCGAGATGGCATTCCACATTGCCGGTTCTATGGCATTCAAGGACGCTATGAAGCAGGGTAATCCTGTTCTTCTTGAGCCAATCATGAAGGTCGAGGTAACAATGCCTGAGGAGTACATGGGCGATGTTATCGGAAGTCTGAACGCTAAGCGTGGTCAGATCGAGGGTATGGACGATATCGGTGGTGGAAAGATTGTACGTGCATTCGTACCGCTTGCTGAGATGTTCGGATACTCAACAGAGCTTCGTTCCAGCACACAGGGACGTGGTAACTACTCAATGTTCTTTGAGAAGTATCAGCAGTGTCCTAAGAATGTTCAGGACAAAGTGCTTGCTTCTAAAGACAAATAATAATTAGAAAATGTTATTAAAAATGTGTCTCATAGTATAAAAAGCACTTGAAAATTCCTTGAAAGTGCAATATAATAATGCCCATAGCGTGAAATTTGTCCGTGATGGGCAGACTATGAGTCGTATGAATTTAAGGAGGATAATTAAAAATGGCTAAAGAAAAGTTTGAAAGAACCAAACCCCATTGTAACATTGGTACCATCGGTCACGTAGATCATGGTAAAACAACACTTACTGCTGCTATCACAAAGGTACTTGCTGCAAGAGTTCCAGGTAACGCAGCTGAGAACTTTGAAGATATCGATAAGGCTCCAGAGGAGAGAGAGCGTGGTATCACAATCTCTACTGCTCACGTTGAGTATCAGACAGAGAAGAGACATTACGCACACGTTGACTGCCCAGGTCATGCTGATTATGTAAAGAACATGATCACCGGTGCTGCCCAGATGGATGGTGCTATCCTCGTAGTAGCTGCTACTGATGGTGTTATGGCTCAGACAAAGGAGCATATCCTTCTGTCCCGTCAGGTAAACGTACCTTATATCGTAGTATTCCTTAACAAGTGTGATATGGTTGACGATGAGGAGCTGATCGAGCTCGTAGAGATGGAAGTAACCGAGGCACTTGAGGAGTATGGTTTCGAAGGCTGCCCAATCATCAAGGGTTCTGCTCTTAAGGCTCTTGAGGATCCAAACGGTGAGTGGGGCGACAAGATCATGGAGCTCATGGATGCAGTTGATGAGTTCATTCCAGATCCAGAGCGTGCTACAGATAAGCCATTCCTGATGCCTATCGAGGATATCTTCACAATTACCGGTCGTGGTACTGTTGCAACCGGTAGAGTAGAGCGTGGTGTTCTCCACCTCAACGAGGAAGTTGAGATCGTCGGTGTTAAGGAAGAGGTTCAGAAGACTACTGTAACTGGTATCGAGATGTTCCGTAAGCTTCTTGATGAGGCTCAGGCTGGTGATAACATTGGTGCTCTTCTTCGTGGTATCAAGAGAGAGGATATCGAGAGAGGTCAGGTACTTGTAGCTCCTGGTACAACTACTTGCCACAAGAAGTTCACAGCTCAGGTTTACGTACTGAAGAAAGAGGAGGGTGGTCGTCATACTCCTTTCATCAATAACTATCGTCCACAGTTCTACTTCAGAACAACTGACGTAACAGGTGTATGTAACCTTCCTGATGGTGTTGAGATGTGTATGCCAGGCGATAACGTAGAGCTTACTGTAGAGCTCATTCACCCAATCGCTATGGAGCAGGGTCTTAACTTCGCTATCCGTGAGGGTGGACGTACAGTAGGATCTGGAAAGGTTGCTACAATCATCGAGTAATCTTTGATCCGACTTGTATCAAACTGGATTTTAAAGAGCTTTCCGAACAATCGGAAAGCTCTTTTTTGCACCCGTTTGTACTTGCACAAACGGGTGTTTTTTTATACTATATACACAGACAGATCATGCAGGGGACAGGAGGAAGCTATGATTAAAATTTTTGTAACCGGCGACAACCACTTTGGCAAAAAGTACGACAGATATCCGGAGATCCGCGACAGGCTTGTGGATAACCGTTTTGTATGCTTTGAGAAGATGGTTGAGAAGGCGGAGCAGGAGGGCTGCGATATCTTTGCAGTGACCGGAGATCTTTTCGACAATTGCAGCAGTATCCGTAAGTCGGATGTAGAAAGGGTCGTGCGTATTCTGGCGGGATTTGCAGGCAGAGTGCTGGTGCTTCCGGGCAATCACGATTATTATACCGGAGAGGAAAAGGTCTGGAAGGATTTTGATGATGCTCTGCGAACATGTGACAATAACATTATCCGACTGGATCGGTTTGAGCCATACCCGATTGAAATTGCGGAGGAGACCGTCGTTATTTATCCGGCGTTTTGCCGGTCGAAGCATTCCCGAGAGAATAATTTGGGGTGGATCAAGAAAATGAGTGTCCTGAAAAGCGGACAGATCAACGTTGGAATGGCGCATGGTGCGATTGAGGGTGTTACACCCGATATGCAGAAAGAGTATTTTTTGATGACAGAGCCGGAGCTGCAGGCGATCCCAATGGACGTATGGCTGGTCGGACACACACATATACCGTATCCGGGCGGACTTTCAGAGGACGAAGAGATTGGCGGATACCGTATATTTAATGCGGGAACGCATGCGCAGACGGATCTGCATAATAATACCCGTGGATATGGTTTTATTATTTCTGTTGACAAGCAGGGAGACAAAGCGCAGGTGTCTGCGAAGAAATATCAGAGTGGAACGATTTTCTTTTATGATATTGCAGTGCGGGTTTCATCGGCAGAGGGGGATTCTCTGGAAGCACTTCTGCAGGAAAAGCTGGATCCGTTAGAAGCGGAGTCTGTTGTGCGTCTCACAGTCACCGGAAGCGTGCTTAGCGAGGAATACAGCAGACGGCAGGAGCTGTATAAGAAATATTGCGACAGATTCTTATCCTGGGAGCTTCAGGACGATGAACTGCACGAAGAGATTACATTAGACCGGGTGCGGGAAGAATTTGCGGAGAGCAGCTTTGCGGCTAAGCTTATGGAGGCGCTTCAGGGGGATCAGACGGAACTGCAGATGGCATATGAACTGCTGCAGGAATGCAGCCGGGAATAACCGGCGCGGCAGTAAGGAGGATTATGAAACTAAAGGAAGTACAATGTGATCAGTTTGCCGGGCTGAATAGGAACGATCCGGCTTCCACGATCAAGTTTGGTGATGGTCTGAATCTGATCGTGGGTGACAATGAACAGGGCAAAAGCACGATGGTCGATCTGATCTATTATCTTTTGTTCAAGGATGTGAAACTGGATACCAGAAGTGACAAGGAATTTATTGCCAGATATTTTCCGCAGAAAACAACGGGACGTGCGGGAGATGTGATTGATGGTGCTCTGGTCTTTGAAGACGAAGAGGGCGAATGCTGCATCCGGAAGGAATGGGAGAAAAAGGGAGGAATCTGCCGTCTGACTTTGCCGGATGGAACGCTCATCAGGGATCCGGATGCGTTAAAACAATATCTTCGGGATACGCTTCCCTATCAGGAAGGAATTTACGGGGAAATTGTTTTCGCTTCCCAGAAGAGACAGTTAAATTGCGTGAAGAGCATTATGGAAGGCTTAAACCGCGACAAGGCGACAAAGGATAAGCTGCAGCAGACGAGGGAAACGTTGTTTTCGGTATTAAACCGTGCCGCTTTAGAGACCGGTGGCGTTGCATTGGATGAACTGGAAAAGCAGATTGAACAGAGACTTACACAATATAATGCCCATTGGGATGACCGGATGGAGCTGCCGGAGGGTGGCGTGAAAAGAGGTATCCATAACAAATGGAAGAAAGAAGTCGGACTCATCCTGCAGGCGTATTATGAGATGGAGGAGGTTCGCGGAAAACTGCGGAAGGCAGAGGCGGACGAGGAAACCTGCGAGGAGATCACCGACCGGATCCGCAGCCTGGAGAAGGAAAAGGAGCTGCGGACAGCGGAGAAGGAGGAATTTTCCGGTGTTCGCACAGCACTTAAGACGCGCCGTATTTTATTAGAGAAGCTGACGGATCAGACGGAGCGTATCCGCGAAATGGAGAACGTTTTACAGGAGTGGCCCAAGCTTTCCGAACAGATCGCACAGGCACAAGCCTTGAAGGAACAGAGAAATCAGGTTACACTCCTGCGGCAGTATGAACAGGCGGACCGGATCCGTATCAACCGGGAGTCTGCAGCAGACAGACTGCAGCAGATGATGCCGGTAACGCAGGAAGACATTGATACATACCGGAAGGCACAGCGTCGAAAAGCCGGTCTGGAAGGGAAAATGTCCGGTCTTAGTCTTGTTGCAAGGATTCAGATGCGGGGAGACAATCCGGTGCATGTATCGCAGCTTGCTTCCGGAGAGGAACTGGCGGCGGATGGTAATGAATTTCAGATCAATGCTGCCGTGGAGATTGAGATCCCGGAGGTAATGAAAATGCAGCTCCTTCCACAAGATGTGGATGTCGATGCACTTCGGGAAGAGATCAAAGCGTGTGATGTGGTTATGAATCACATCATGGATCAGTATAAGACGGATTCCTGCGATAAGCTGGAGGAGATGAAAACATTATATCAGCAGTGTCAGTTCGAAATGGAACGACTGGATGCACAGTGGGATCAGATCCTTGGTGGTGCCGACTGGGAAAGTCTGAAAAAAGCCGGGGAAGCAGCACGGCAAAAGTACAGCTTGGAAACGACCGGAGAAATGCGGCAGAGTGAGCACAGTTTGGAGACAGCCGGAGAAGAGACGGCACATGAATACAGTCCGGAGACAGCGGCGCATACAGACAGCCCGGAAACAGAGGAACAATTTTTGCACAGCCCTCTTGATCCGGATGAGATTGACGACAGCATCTGCGCTCTGTGCGGCGCAGGCGTTTCGCTGGAGGAATATCTTGGCGGCAGAAAGGTAAAGCAAAGTGACTATGAAGCGAAATATCATTCTATTGAAGAATTAAAGAAACAAAAAGAAACGCTGGAACAGGAGCTCGGGCAGACACAGAAGGAAGCAGACGAAGCGAATCAGATTCCGGATAAATATAAGAGGATCCCTGATCCGGACCGTTACCTGACAGAGCTGAATGAAGAGGTGAAAGAACTCGAGGAGAATATCCGCCAGAGCAACGCCCGGAAGAACGAACTCAGCCGGAGCATGGATGAGGTGGCAGCGGAGGAATACGCAGAGCTGTTAGAAGAAAAGGTACAGACCTATGAAAAGACAAGAAAAGCATACCGGCACTGGAAGCACATTTATGAAGTATTTCAGGAACTGAAGGAGCAGAGCAGTGACAATCCGGTGCAGGATATTGAGGATCACTTCCGTAAGTATCTGGCAGAAATATCACAGGATGCCTTGGATGCCTCCATGGACGAGAAGATGGAGATTGATCTGGCAAGCGGAACCCGCCGTCTGACATATGATACGCTTTCGGATGGAACAAAGGATACGATCGCGCTGGCATTCCGGCTGGCAATGTTAGAGCATCTGTTCCCGGAGGGCAACGGTCTGGCGGTGTTTGACGATCCGTTTACGGACATGGATCCGGGGCGTGTACGACAGGCGTGCAGGCTGGTGCAGAAGTTTGCCGAAAGGAATCAGGTCATCTTCACAACCTGCGATAACAAATACGAAGAAATCTTTGGAAACGGACCGGTGAATGTGGTTCATATCGGTGCTGACTAAATCATTTAAGAATCCCCAAAACAGGGGATTCTTTTGTTTTAATAAATGTAAAAGCCTGATTGACGCGATTATATAAATTTGTTATCATAAAGGTAGTAATTCAGGATGGATCGTCCGAACGGACAGAAGGGAGATTACATGAAAAAGAATTTTGGGAAACAAATGAAAAGACGCTGTCTGAGTCTTGCTCTGGTATCAGCACTTGTCATCTGTACACCGGCGGCAGATACGCTTGGTTCCAGTGGGATTCTTCCACAGATCGTACAGAAAGCAAAGGCTGCATCCGGTCAGATCAATGACAATCAGAAGTTAAACAGCGACATTATTGCAGATGCAGCGTTGTTAGCGTATCTGAGAGACAAGACAGGCAAGGGTGACGCAGCAACTGTAAAGGATCTGCGAAGCGCAAATCTCAGAAACATTACAGTCCCGGCGGAGGTACATGACCTGACAGGACTCGGATATGCTCTGAGTATGACGACACTGGACTTGAGCCTGTGTAAAGCAGTTGAGATCAACGAGGATGAGTTTAACGGATGTACGGCATTGACACAGGTAAAGCTTCCGGCGTCAGTGACAAGGATTGACAAGAACGCCTTCAACGGTTGTACATCCCTTGAGACAATTGATCTGTCTCAGGTCGATTATTTTGGAGATTCCGCATTCGGTGGCTGCTCCAAGCTTACCAACGAGTCTGTTGGAAGCATGAAGTCTACTGTGAAGGAAATGGGAACAGCCGTGTTCAGTGGATGTAAGGTGATCACAGAGGCGAAGGTTCCGATTATCACCGGCGAGAATGCACATATGGTGCCGGCACAGATGTTCAATAACTGTGAGATGTTAGAGAATGTTATTTTCTGTGACGACAAGATCACGGGTATTCTCGATCAGGCATTTGCGGCGACAGGAGCATTGACCTTCGGCACGGACAAGAGTAATAAGCTTCCGTCAACCATCGAGTCGGTTGGCCAGGGTGCATTTTCAGCCAGCAAGATCACATCGATCGACCTGAAGCAGACGAAGATGACCTGGATCAGCAAGAATACATTTATGAACAGCCAGCTGGCGGAGGTAACGCTTCCAGATAAGCTGACAGATATCCGTGAGGAGGCATTTGAGAGCTCCCGTATCGAGGAGATCGTTATGCCGAACACGGTGGAGAAGATCGGAGAGGCTTCCTTCCGTTACGCAGGTAATCTGCTTCGTGTAAAGCTTTCCGTAAATATTACAGAGATCCCGCGCTATGCATTCCAGATGGCAGGCTCCCAGCAGTTTACCGGAGACATCGATAACATCACCAACTGGGATGACCTGATCGACGGCATTGAAGGCATGAAAGTAACCTACAATGGCAACGCATCCGACAGCAAGCTGGAGAAGATCGGTGTCAGTGCCTTTAATGCCAGCACGATCTGCAACGAGGACTTTTTAAAGGATCTGACAAAGCTTGATTCGATTGGAGAATTTGCGTTCTCTTATACGGATTTCAAGAAGCTGACAATCCCGGCAAGCGTTACAACGCTTGGAGAATCCTCTTTCGCGGGAATGTATGAGATGAAGTCGGTTGTCTTTGCGAAGGGAAGTAAAGTTACGGAGTTTCCGAAGGAGCTGTTCGGAAGCAGCAAGACAGCAACCGACAAGAAGACATACGCGGATCTGGTACTGGAATCCGTACAGCTTCCGGATGGTCTTGAAAGTATTGGTGAAGACTGCTTCGGTAATTGCTGGTCTTTGGAGACGATCGGTTATTCCGGTAAAATGATCGAAGGTGAGCTTCATTTCCCGGAGACGCTCAAAACCATCGAAAAGAAAGCATTTGAGAACTCCGGATTTTATGAAATTACGAAATACGATGAGGACGGCGTTGGATACGCAGCAAAATATTGTGTCCCTGTTTACCCGGGCGGTTATCGTGCCGTATATATTCCGGATTCCGTCACAACGATCGGTGATGGTGCATTCCAGAACTGTCGTATGATGGAAGAGATCTATTTCGGCGACGGTCTGACAGAGCTGCCGGCAGATGTATGTGCAGGCGCAGGCTCTTATCCATATAAGGAGAATACGACCAGCAAGGTAAGTGAGAAAGACTGCCTTGTGACACCGACACCGGTTCCATCCGGAGAGAACGGAGAACTCGGAAAGACAACATATAACCCGATCACCTTCGTCGGTCTTAAAACCGTAAAGCTTCCGAAGAATGTCAAGACAATTGGCAACAATGCATTTAAAGAGTGTTATGCATTAGAGGGCTTCTATGATCCCGATGCCAATGCAGTGACCGGCGACTTTACCGGTGCACTGGAAGAGATCGGTAACAACGCATTTTTGTCCTGCAAGAGTCTGGAAGATGTTATTTTACCATCCTCTCTTGTAAAGATCGGTGATTACGCATTCGCACAGACCTCACAGGATGTCAGCAGCAGTGTTACTTCGTTAAGTACAAGAAGAAGCGTATCGTTCTACACGCAGTATACGGGACTTGGCAATGTCGATTTCCGATTTGCGGAGAATCTGGAATCCATCGGACGGGGAGCATTCCAGCGTTCCAATATTTCACAGATTGATTTCCGCTCTGAGAAGCTTGAGGAGATTCCGGCAAGCGTCTGCGAGGACTGTTACAATCTGGAGCGCATTTCCATTCCGGATACGGTTAAGAAGATCAGTCAGAATGCATTCCGCAATACATATAAGTTAGACAGCGTGACCGTGCCGCTCTCTTCTGAGTGGTCTGATCAGCTCTTCTCCGGTGTGGCAGGTTATGCGAAGCAGAAGGTAACTGTGATTGCCAATCCGGTTACCAAGGAGAAGAATATTTACCATCAGCAGGAGAACGCCGTTGATTTTAACTGCGTTAAGAATTTCCGTGACATGTCGATCACGGTAACCGATGAGCTGAAGGACAAAAACGATGAGACAGGTGACCTGTTAAATAACGATTCCAACGAGTTTGTTACCGTAAGAAAGGAAGACGACAGCTCCGGAAGATATCAGGCGATCAGCATGTACGGAAAGAAGCAGGGTGACGCGAAAGTGCGTGTCTCCGGTACAATTCGCCTCGAGGGAGATATCCACAGCGAGAACAACACCACAGCGCTCAATGATGCACGTCTGGTGCTGCAGGTTTCACAGCTTTACAATATCCATGTGGCACAGAATCCGATCAGTGTGCTGACACTCTCCGCAGAGCGTCTTGCACAGGAAGCTAAGGAGAATGTGATCTATCTGGAGTACGGTTCTAAGAATGCGGTTGACTTAAAGGCATCCTACATGGGTGAGGACAGCAGCGAGGAGACAACGGACAGCGTAACCTGGATCGTTGACAATGCATCTGTTGCTACGATTGACGGAACACCGATTCCGGCGCAGACAACCACACCGGAGGGGGAGAAGATGGGAATGTCTACCATTAAGCTTCTTCCACAGGCACTTGGCGATACAAAGGTAGTTGCAAAGAGCAGCTCCGAGAAGTCGGCAGAGTGTAAGATCCGTGTCCGGCTTGCTCTGGATCGTATCTCTTTATCCAGAAGAAATGTCGGCATTGATGTCAACAAAGAATTTACACTTTCTGTTGATGAGAATAATTACAGCAAAGATAATGCAAAGCTGCTCGAACAAAATCCGGGCTGTCAGGATGTATATCGTTTCTCCTCAAGCAATGAGGATGTTGTAACAATTGATCCGATCACAGGTAAAGCAAAATCTGTGGCAGAAGGAGAAGCAACGATCAAGGCAGTCAGTCTTGTCAGCGGCAGAAGCGACAGCTGTACCGTGAAGGTGCAGGGGGGATATGTCTCACCGGCAGAGTCCGTGAAGCTTTCAGAAAAGGAACTGACTATTAATGTCGGAGAACAGGCAAGCCTGACCGCAACCGTATTGCCGGAGGATGCCGTTCAGAGCGTGGAGTGGTCAAGCAGCGATGACAAGATCGCAACCGTAGCCGGCGGAGTTGTAACCGGTAAACAGGACGGTACCGTGACAATCAAGGCAAAGGCAGAAAATGGTGTTTCTGCAACCTGTAAAGTTAAGGTAAAGGTTCCTGTTGCATCCGTGACACTGAATAAGACAGAGCTTTTCCTTGAGGTTGGAGGTTCTGAGTCCTTAAAGGCTGAGGTGCTTCCGAAGGAAGCAACCGACAAGAAGATTACCTGGACGACCAGCGATGAAAATATTGCAACGGTAAGCAGCTCCGGTAACGTCAAAGGTGTTAAAGTGGGAAGTGCAACGATTACAGCAACGGCGGACGGTAAGAGTGTGACATGCACTGTTAAGGTTGGTGCGGTCGCTGAATCGGTTGTGATTTCTGCACCACAGAAAAAGGTTGCCGTAGGTGGAACGGTGACACTGACAGCGAGCGTGACTCCGTCCGACGCAAATCAGGCGATCGAATGGAAGTCCAGTGATGAGAAGATTGCTACCGTTGTTAATGGCGTTGTAACCGGTGTAAAGATCGGTGTCTGCAACATTACGGCAAAGGCATCCGGAAGCTCCAAAGAAGCAGTCTGCAAGGTTATCGTAACGGCACCGAAGGTGAAGCTTACGAAGGTAAAGAACGTCAAGAAGAAATCCATCCAGATCAAGTGGAAGAAGATTGCTGATGTGGCAGGCTATCAGGTTTCCTATGGCAAAAAGAAAAAGCTGACCACCGCCAACAGCATCAAGATTAAGAAACTAAAGAAAAAGAAGAAGTATGCGGTAAAAGTAAGAGCTTACACCGTTGTCGATGGAAAGAATGTATACGGCAAATGGAGTAAGGTAAAGAAGGTAAAAATTAAAAAATAATGGGAAATAAATTGAAATTTCTACCAATTTAGGGTTGCAATTTGTCTCAGTTTGGGTATACTAATAATTAGTAATGCGACCTAGTGATATATTAGATATCATGCATTACGATTCCCCCCTCTGAGAATAAAATGTCAGTAAAGAGCTGTTTTCTGTGAATGCAGAAAACAGCTCTTTTACCGTTATCCGGGAAATGCTCCTCCGTTCCATGAAAAATTGCCATCAAGGGGGATTTACAGAATGATTCGGTAAAATACTGCTTGACGAATGCGTATAGTGCGTGTATGATAGATAAGGTTAGTTAAATAAGTAGAACTCTTATTAAGAGTGGTGGAGAGTGAAGGCTCTGTGAAACCACGGCAACCCCATATGTGGAAGGTGCCAATCTGAGCGAGCAATCGAACAATAAGAGGAGTTGAGTGAATCAAGTCCATCTTTTTGATGGATTTTTTTACTTTATAAAACATTGTTATTACAGTAGTCAGGAAACATTGATAAGTTTAGGAGGTACAAGATGGAGAAACGTTTATTTACGTCTGAATCAGTAACCGAGGGACATCCGGATAAAATATGTGACAATATTTCTGACGGAATTTTAGATGCGCTGATGGAGCAGGATCCAATGAGCCGTGTGGCTTGTGAGACCGCTATCACAACAGATTATGTGCTGATCATGGGAGAGATCACCACGAAGGCAAAGGTTGATTACGAGAAGATTGCCAGAGAGACGATCCGTGAGATCGGTTATGATGCTGATGAGAAGGGCTTTAACTGTGATACTTGCCGCGTGAAGGTGCTGCTCGATTCACAGTCGCCGGATATCGCAATGGGTGTCGACAAGGCACTTGAGGCAAGAGAAAACGATATGTCCGATGAGCAGCTCGAGGCGATCGGTGCGGGAGATCAGGGAATGATGTTCGGTTACGCAACCGATGAGACCCCGGAGCTGATGCCATATGCGATTTCACTTGCACACAAGCTGACCAAGCAGCTTACCGGCGTGCGCAAGGACGGCACACTGCCTTATCTTCGTGCAGACGGCAAGAGTCAGGTGACCATAGAATATGATGAGAACGACAAGCCGGTTCATGTCAATGCGGTTGTCATTTCCACACAGCATGCAGAGGAGATTTCCCAGGAGCAGATTCATGAGGACATCAAGAAATATGTGATCGACCCGATTGTTCCGGCAGAGCTGATCGATGAGACAACCAAGGTTTTTATCAATCCGACCGGACGTTTCGTTATCGGTGGACCAAACGGAGACAGCGGACTCACCGGACGTAAGATTATCGTAGACACCTACGGTGGATATGCGCGTCACGGCGGCGGAGCATTTTCCGGTAAGGATTGTACAAAGGTAGACCGTTCTGCAGCCTACGCCGCAAGATATGTTGCCAAGAATATCGTGGCAGCGGGACTTGCAAAGCGCTGTGAGATCCAGCTTTCCTATGCGATTGGTGTCGCACAGCCGACATCTGTTATGGTAGACACCTTTGGAACCGGTAAATTAGACGATCAGAAGCTGGTTGAGATCATCCGCGAAAAATTCGATCTTCGTCCGGCAGGTATCATTAAAATGCTGAATCTGCGCCGTCCGATCTATAAGCAGACCGCTGCTTACGGACACTTCGGAAGAAACGAACTCAACCTCCCATGGGAGCAGACAGACAAAGCAGAGGAACTTCGCAGCTATCTGTAATCTGCTTGACAGATTGTCTCAAAAAGTATAAAATTAAATCGTTGTATTGTGCTTAAAATATACAACGAAATCATATAAGGAGGTGTCCTTTTCGATGTCACCGGTAGCATATATTATTATTGCTATTGTTGTTCTATTGGTTGGGATTATCGTTACCGCGCTTGTCACAAAAAAGGTGGCTGTAGACAGTTACATTAAGTCAGAGGAGCAGCAGCTTGGTTCTGCACAGGACAGAGCGAAGCAGATTGTTGATGAAGCTCTGAAGAATGCAGAGACTACAAAGCGCGAAGCATTGCTTGAGGCGAAGGAGGAAGCGATCAAGACAAAGAATGAAATTGAGCGCGAATCCAAGGAACGCCGTGCAGAACTTCAGCGATATGAAGAACGAGTATTGTCGAAAGAGGAATCTCTGGATAAAAAATCAGGACAGCTGGAAAGAAAAGAGGCAGCCCTTAACAAAAAGGATGCAAGTCTTGATGCCCTCAAGGAAGAGTTAGAGCATGCAAAGGAAGAGAATCTGCATAAGCTTGAGGAAATTTCCGGCTTAACTTCTGAACAAGCGAAAGAATATCTTTTAAAATCTGTTGAAGAAGAAGTAAAACATGAAACAGCAGTTCTTGTAAAAGAACTGGATCGTAAGGCGAAGGAAGAAGCGGACAAGAGAGCAAAGGATTATGTAGTCAATGCTATTCAGCGGTGTGCGGCTGATCACGCAGCAGAGACTACGATATCAGTTGTCCAGCTGCCGAACGATGAAATGAAGGGACGGATCATCGGACGTGAGGGACGTAATATCCGTACCCTTGAGCAGCTTACAGGTGTTGATCTGATCATTGATGACACACCGGAGGCAGTTATCATATCTGCATTCGACGGAGTAAGACGTGAGGTAGCACGTGTTGCTTTGGAGAAGCTTATAGTAGATGGTCGAATTCATCCTGCACGGATTGAGGAAACAGTCATTAAGGCTCAGAAGGAAGTTGAGTCAATGATCCGCGAGGAAGGTGAGGCTGCGACACTTGAGGTGGGTGTTCACGGCATTGATCCGGAGTTGATCCGTTTATTAGGACGAATGAAGTTCAGAACCAGTTATGGACAGAATGCGTTAAAGCATTCGATCGAGGTGGCGCATTTATCCGGTCTGCTTGCGGCAGAGCTTGGTGAGAATGTCCGTATTGCAAAGAGAGCTGGTTTGTTACATGATATAGGTAAGGCAGTTGATCAGGAGATTGAGGGAACGCATATCCAGATCGGTGCAGACCTGTGTCGCAAATATAAAGAATCAAAGGTTGTTATCAATGCCGTGGAAGCACACCATGGTGATGTAGAGCCGGAGTCAATTATTGCATGCATCGTTCAGGCTGCAGATGCTATTTCTGCGGGAAGACCGGGAGCACGCCGTGAGACTTTGGAGACCTACACAAACAGATTAAAACAGTTAGAGGATATTTCGAATAGCTATGAAGGCGTAGAGAAATCATATGCCATTCAGGCTGGACGTGAGGTGCGGGTTATGGTCGTACCGAGTCAGGTAAGTGACGATGATATGGTACTTATGGCGCGGGATATTTCCAAGCGGATAGAGTCTGAATTAAAGTATCCGGGTCAGATTATGGTTAATGTGATTCGGGAATCCAGAGTTACCGATTATGCAAAGTAGACACAACAATATCTAGAATTAGAAATCGTCACGGATTAATTTCCGTGACGTTTTTTTCGCTGTAAGGGGAGATTCCGGAGACAGCGGAAACACTTCGCAACAAATCTTAACACGAGGTGAGAATATGCAGATCATTCGTGCGGCAGCCACTGACACAGTCAAGGGGAATGCCGCGTATGAAATACATGATAAAAGAAAAGAAACAGGTCGGCAAAGGTCTGACAGGCATGATCCGGAGAAGGCAGGAACATTGTCGGAGGAGGCATCGTTACAACGAGGGCGGTATGGTCTGGCGGTGGATGTCGGGACTACAACTGTAGTCATGGAACTGTATGAGCTTATCTCCGGTCAGAGGCTTTCCGGTCTTTCCCGTAGGAACAGTCAGACACTTCTTGGGGCAGATGTGATGATGCGTCTGATGCATTGCCAGAGAGGGCAGCAGGCTAAGCTGGAAAAACTGATCAGACAACAGCTTGAGGAGATGGCGGAGGAGATCTGTGCGGGTTTTTGCGAGCCGGAGCAGGTTGAACGGATCGTGGCAGTCGGCAACACAACGATGTGTCATATCCTTCTGGGGCAGGATACGTCAGGGTTGTCTGGCAGTCCGTTTTGCCCGGCATACCGTGGTATATTCCGGTGCCAGGGAAGTAAGCTTGGCATGAAACGGCTGAGGGAAGCACAGGTGATCGTTCCGGCCGGGATTGATGCACATGTCGGAGCGGATGCGGTGGCAGTGATCAGCTCACTGAATTTCATGGAAGCGCCGGGCAATGTGCTTGCTGTTGATATCGGTACGAATGCAGAGATTGCACTGAGCAGCCATGGCAGGCTCACAACCTGCTCGGCACCGGCGGGACCGGCATTTGAGGGAGCGCAGATCGAGCAGGGGATGCGTGGTGAACCCGGAGCAATTGCAGGTGTAAAGATTGCCAGACAGATTGGCAACATTCTGTTAGACGTGATCCCCGGACCGGGCAGGGAACCGCTTTTCGTAAAGGGAATCTGCGGCTCCGGTCTGATCGATGCAGTAGCGGCTCTGCGCCAGTGTAATGTGATACGGCAGGATGGGTATCTTTTGCAGTCTCCGAGCGAGGAGAAGCTGCCACCGTTTCTTGCAGAGCGCATCACCGACAAAGGCTTTATGCTGTATCAGAGTCCGGAGGGAAAGCATGTGTATCTGACCCAGAAGGACATCAGACAGTTTCAGCTTGCCAAGGCATCGGTGCAGGCGGGAATTGAGATGCTTTTACGACGGCAGGAGATCACGCTGGCGCAGGTAGATACGTTATATATTGCCGGTGTGTTTGGCGGCCACATTTCCAAGAGAAATGCTGTGCTGACAGGATTATTCCCGGACATTGCACCGGAGAAGCTTGTGATTGCCGGAAATGCTGCCGGGAAAGGAGCTGCACAGGCACTTCTGTCGGAGACATTTCTTGAACAGACAGAATGGATCGGCAGCCATGCCGGTCATGTGGAGCTGGCACAGCAGGAAGAATTTCAACAGCAGTTTATGGATGCCATGGCAATTGTGCCGTGGTAGTTATTAACAATAGGATGCAAGGGTCAGAAGCGACCCGGCAAGCAGTTTTGTTTGCAAATATACAGAACCATCGATGTTTGCGGACAATGAAAGGAGAGTATATGAAGGTTGGATTTATCGGAGCAGGCAACATGGCAACTGCAATGATCGGAGGAATGCTTCAGAAGGGATTGTTGCAGGCGGAGGATATTATTGCGTCCTCTGCCACGCAGAAGACGGCAGACAAAGTGGCTGAGCAGTTTGGAATAAAGACCACATTAGACAACAGGGAAGTCGCAAAGGCAGACATTGTGATCCTTGCGATCAAGCCAATCTACTGTGAGCAGGTCATTAAGGAAATTCGCGATGAGATCCGTGAAGATCAGATCATCGTAACGATCGTTGCCGGAAGATCGCTGCAGTGGCTTGCTGATACCTTTGGAAAGCCGCTTAAGCTGATCAGGACTATGCCAAATACGCCGGCACTTGTCGGGGAGGCAGTGACAGCACTCTGCCCGGGGGAGCTGGTAAGCACAGAAGAGACTGAGAAGGTCTGCAAGCTGTTCAGGGGCTTTGGTAAAGCAGAGGTCGTTGGTGAGCATCTGATGGATGCAGTTGTTGCGGTCAGCGGAAGCTCTCCGGCATATGTTTTTATGTTTATTGAGGCGATGGCAGATGCAGCTGTTGCAGAGGGAATGCCGCGCGCGCAGGCATATCAGTTTGCGGCACAGTCTGTACTCGGAAGTGCCAGAATGGTATTGGAGACCGGAAAGCATCCGGGTGAGTTAAAGGATATGGTATGTTCCCCGGCAGGAACAACGATTGCCGGAGTGTGCAAGCTCGAGGAAAAGGGATTTCGCAGCAGTGTCATGGAGTGCATGAAGGCGTGTGCGGAGAAGTCCCGCAATATGTAGCATAAGGTATAATCATGGGATGGATGTCGTATATATACATTGAGTCTGCGAGCCTTGTTGACAGGGGAGCGTGTTCATGGAGAGAAATATATGGCATCATAATATCAGAAAATATGTTATCCTTATCAAAGCAGGACTGGTCGCTTTGTTGATCGTGGCGGGACTTTGGTGCGCAGAGTATCAGAACCGCTGGCAGAGCCGGATGGACAATGCACAGGAGCTGATGCAGGATCTTAGGAAGCAGGATGCCGAAGCACTGTTTCCGAAGCTCTGGCAGGACGCCAGATGCTTTCCGGTGCGAAGCAGTGACAGTACGCAGCAAAACGGAGGCACACAGCGGGAAAACGGTGGTTCACGGCAAAGCGGCGGCACACAGCAGGAAAACGGTGGTTTGCGGCAAAGAGGAGGTTCGCAGCAAAACGGCAGTTTGTCGAAAAGCTGGGGCTTTGATGATGGATATGGAGAGGGAAGAAGCTACGGCGGCAGCAGACGTCATGAGGGGATTGATATTATGGCGGTCGATGCCGATGCCGGAGAATTAGAGGTGCAATCCGTTTCGGATGGTACGGTCGAGCAGATGGGATGGCTCGAGTTAGGAGGATACCGGGTTGGTATCCGGAGTCCGGGAGGTTTATATTTTTATTATGCACATCTGGATTCGTACGCAGCAGGTCTTCAAAAAGGAGATACTGTCAAGGCGGGAACCCTGCTTGGCTATATGGGGGACACCGGATACGGGCAGGAGGGTACACGGGGAAAGTTCCCGGTGCATCTTCATTTTGGCGTTTATTATGACAAAAACGGAGAAGAGAAAACAATAGACCCATACCGGCTTTTGCGGTGTCTGGAAACGAAACTATGAAAAGGGGATGAGACAGGCAATGGAAATTCAACTGTGGAGGGAAATATTAGATCCGTACCGGCAGGCGGTCGATGAACTGACGGTCAAATTTGAACATATGATCGAGGAACATCACAATGCGGGACTGTATTGCCCGATCGTGCAGGTCAGCGGACGTGTTAAAAAGATATCCAGTATTCTCGAGAAATGTCAGCGTAAAAACGTGCCGATGGAGGAGCTGGAGGAAAAGATCGAGGATATTGCAGGAATCCGTATTATCTGCCAGTTTGTAGAGGATATCGAGAAGGTAGTGGAGATCATCCGCAAACGCAGCGATGTGATCATCAAAAAGGAAAAGGATTACATTACGAACAGCAAAGAAAGTGGTTACCGCAGCTATCATGTGATCGCGTACTATACCGTGCAGACGATCAACGGACCGAAGAATCTGGAGGTGGAGATCCAGATCCGGACGCTTGCCATGAACTTCTGGGCAATTATCGAGCATTCCCTGCAGTACAAATACAAAGAAAACATGCCGGACGAGGTCAGAGGACGTCTGCTTCGTGCTGCCAAGGCGGTGGACGCACTTGATATGGAAATGTCGTCAGTGCGCGATGAGATCATGGATGCACAGAATTCCAACAGGCGGCGGGCAAGCATTGTCAGTGATATACTGAACAATATTGAGAACCTTTACCGGACGATGAATAAGCGCGAGGTTGGCAAGATACAGGATGAGTTTTTCCGGGTATATCAGTCAGACGATGTTGCGCTGTTAGAGCGTTTCAACCGTCAGCTCGATGTGCTGTCTGAGTCTTACCGGGCGCAGAGCTTAGATTGATCAAAGAGATTGGAAGGATAACGAACAGATGACAGTCACATTACCACAGCAGTTTCAGGATACGATGAGAGAGCTGCTTGCAGAGGAATATCAGGACTATATAAAAAGCATGGAGGAGCCCTCGCATACGGCGCTCAGGGTCAATACGCACAAAATATCACTGACGGAGTTTGCAGAGCTTTGTCCGTTTGCATCGGAGCCTGTGGCGTGGGAACCGAAGGGCTTTTATTATGACAGTACCGGTGCGGCGGTGTCGAAGCACCCGTATTACTATGCCGGTCTGTATTATATACAGGAGCCAAGTGCCATGATCCCGGCAAAGCTGCTTCCGGTGGAGAAGGGCGACCGTGTTCTGGACCTGTGTGCCGCACCGGGAGGAAAGGCAACGGAGCTTGCGTCAAAGCTGGACGGAAGCGGTATTCTGGTGGCGAATGATATCAGCGTTTCCAGAGCAATGGCGCTTGCCAAGAATCTTCAGGTGGCAGGAACCACGAATGCGGTTGTGACTGCCGAAACACCGGAGAAGCTGGCAGATACACTGCCGGAGTTTTTTGACAAGGTGTTGATCGATGCACCATGCTCCGGAGAGGGAATGTTTCGTCGTGATCCGTCCATGGTTAAAAGCTGGCTTGCACACGGACCGGAATATTATGTGCCGATCCAGACGCAGATCCTGGAGCAGGCATACCGTCTTCTGGTGGAAGGCGGCGATATGGTATATTCTACCTGTACATTCTCTCCGCTGGAGGATGAGGGGATGATTCAGTCCTTCCTGGACAGGCATCCGGACATGATGATCTGTGATGTGGAGCGCTGTCCGGGCTACTCAGAAGGTATGCCGGAGTGGATCGACGGCGGTGATGAGAGCTTACGCAAATGCGTTCGTATCTTTCCGCACCGTGCCGGAGGAGAAGGTCACTTTGCAGTGCTTCTGCACAAGGCGGGAGATCCGGATGAAAAACGCATGACCTCGCTTGCGGAAGAGACCGGTGTTGGAGCGGATGGAAAGCGCATCACCTCCTTTGCGGATGAGACCGGTGTTGGAGCGGATGGAAAGTGCATCACCTCCTTTGCGGATGAGACCGGCAACGGAGCGCGTGAGGAAAACACCTTTGCTAAGAAAAGCAAAGGCAGAAAGAAGAAATCCTCCCGCAGGGATGATGGACGCGACCGTGGATTGGGAGACAGACGGAAGGGGCAGGAGGAGCCGGAAAGCTTTTTTAAATCGCTGTCTTCGTCAGCACCATTTACAGAAAAGGATCTGTCCCGGAAAAAGGACACCTACCTTATCGAAGCACTGCATCAGAATGAGATGAAAGGTCTTCGGATGGTGTCTGGCGGTCTGATCTTTGGAACAGACAAGAACGGCAGGTTCGAGCCGTCTGCGCAGCTTGCGCTGGCAATGAGGCAGGAGGATTATGTGCAGCGGATCAATCTTACCGCCTCGGACGAGCGTGCCGTGCGGTATCTGAAGGGTGAAACAATCCTTTCCGACTGCATGGACAAGGGCTATGTGCTGGTGTGTGTGGATGGTTTTCCGCTGGGCTGGTGCAAGTGCAATGGTTCCGGTACCTTGAAGAACAAATATTATCCCGGTTGGCGCATGCAGTAAAACAGACGCACAACACCGGCAAGGAAATCGACGTACCGTTTTGCGGACGGGACAAGCTTATATCCGCTGATCGCGAAAAAGACAAAATGGAGGAAAATTATGCTGGAAAAAGGAAGCTTTGAGTATATCAACAAGAAGAAAAAACGGAAGATCATTATGGTAATTGCGATCATTGTGATCGCATTGGCAATCTTTGGAGTCGGACTGTTACTGAACAAAATGTCGAGGGCAAATATTTTTACGGTGCTTGCGATCCTTTGTGTGCTTCCGTGGGCGAAGCAGCTTGTCGCACTGATCGTATTATTTCCATATCACAGTGTGAGCAGGGAACGCTACGAGAAGGCAAAGGAGTGCGTTCAGGCAAATGGTCTGCCGGATGTGAAGCTGTATACGGATCTTGTGATCACTTCTCCGGAGAAGGTGATGAATCTGGATTTTGCGGTTGTGGGAGCCGGTCATGTGATCGCACTGGTCGGCAAGAGTGGTCAGGACGTAGAATATATCCGGAACTATCTGACTAACGGAGTACACCAGTGGGGCGATTTTCAGGTGCAGATCGTCACCAGTGAGAAGCTGTTTCGCAAGGAGACAGAGCGGATGCAGGAGCATGCGGTGACAGAGGACGAGGCAGAAAATGTAGATTCCTATATCCGGTCACTGATCGTATAGAAAACGGATAAAGCAATGAACAGAGAGCAGATCAGAATGGAGAGATAAATGCGCGTATTAAAGGTAAGTGTCCAGGAAGAGGGACAGAGGCTGGATCGTATGCTGGCGAAATATATGCAGCTTGCTCCGCGGAGCTTTTTCTATAAAATGCTGCGCAAGAAGAACATTAAGCTCAACGGCAAAAAGGCAGATGGTTCCGAGAAGGTTGCTGAGGGGGATGAGATTACACTGTATCTTGCCGATGACACGATCGATGGCTTCCGCAAGCAGAGTACAGCCCGTGAGGAGAATGCGAAACAGCCGGAGAAGCCACAGATGAAGATCGAGGTTGTCTATGAGGATTCCGATATTCTTGTGTTAAATAAACCGGTCGGTGTTCTGTCCCAAAAAGCGGACAGAAAAGATTATTCTCTTGTGGAGTGGCTGGGGGATTATCTGGGACAGACATCAGGACAAACCTTCCGTCCCGGCATCTGCAACCGTCTTGACCGCAACACCAGTGGTCTTGTTGTGGCGGGCAAAAGCGTGCGCGGTCTTCAGTGGATGAATGAGATGTTTCGCACCAGAGCACTGGAGAAATATTATCTCTGTCTTGTACATGGAGCACTGTCGGTGGAGCAGAGCCTCCACGGTTATCTGAAAAAGGACGAAAAGAAAAATAAGGTTATGGTGCTTCGCAGACCGGAGGCGGGTGCAGTGGAGATTGAGACGAAATATAAGCCGCTGCAGGCCGTCCGCTGGGGGGGAGAAGCATACACGCTGTTAAAGATCCACCTGATCACCGGAAAGTCCCACCAGATCCGTGCGCATCTGGCAAGTATCGGTCATCCGGCAGTGGGGGATACCAAGTACGGTATTCCGGGAGGACAGGCAGAGAAAACATTTCATCTGCGCAGCCAGCTTCTGCATGCATGGCAGTTAAAGCTTGGGGATGCAGACATTCTTCCACAGACCTATCATGGAAGGAGCTTTCAGGCAGAGCCGCCGGCGAAATTTAAGAATGTGCTCGAGAGAATGGGGTTTGCGCCGGCCGCGGACCGGTAAGACAGCTTCCCACTAAGAAAGGCAGGAGAGAATATGGCTTCATGGAATTCCAGAGGACTTCGAGGTTCTATGCTGGAGGAATCCCTGAATATGACCAATGAAAAGTACCGTAGAGAAAAGCTGGCACTGGTACAGAAGATTCCAACGCCGATCACGCCGATGGAATTTGACAAGGAACATCATCATATTACACTTGCGTATTTTGAACAGAAAAGTACCGTGGATTATCTGGGAAATGTACAGGGAATCCCGATCTGTTTTGATGCAAAGGAATGCGCGGTCGATACATTTCCGCTGCAGAATATTCATGAGCATCAGGTGAATTTTATGACCGAATTTGAACAGCAGGATGGCATTTCATTTCTGATCATTTATTTCAGCCATTGCAATGAATATTATTATGTGCCGTACCGGGATATGATGCGGTTCTGGAACCGTGCAGAGGCAGGAGGACGCAAAAGCTTCCGGCGGGAGGAGCTGGATCAGAGCTACCGTATCCGGGTGCAGGGAGAGGTATTTGTTCATTATCTGGAGATGCTGCAGCGGGATCTGGATGGCAGAGAGGACTGAAAATGGTGCGAAGCCCCGAATATACAGGGATTTGCGATATTATACTATATATTGTGGTTAGACTGCTGTAGAATACAATATGTTGCTATGTTTATATTGACACGTATCATTGGATATGCTAACATTGTTATTGTGACCTGGAAAGGAATACCGGGTCACAATTTTATGTATATCGTTATCAGATAAGGCAGGTTGAGGAGAATGAAAATTATAAAAAGAAGCGGGACAGAGACAGTCTTTGATATCACAAAGATCACGGCAGCGATCACAAAAGCCAATAAGGAGATCCCAACAAGCGATCGTCTTTCATTACAGCAGATTCAGGAGATTTCAGACAATGTCGAGCAGATGTGTCTGGAGATGAGGCGTTCACCAAGCGTGGAGGAGATTCAGGATATGGTGGAGAACCAGATCATGAACAAGCGTGCATTTGCACTGGCGCGAAAGTATATCACCTATCGTTATACGAGAGCCCTCGTCCGAAAGTCCAATTCGACGGATGACCAGATCTTAAGTCTTCTCGAGTGCAATAACGAGGAGGTCAAGCAGGAAAATTCCAACAAGAATCCAACGGTCAACAGTGTTCAGAGGGATTACATGGCAGGAGAGGTCAGCAAGGATATCACCAAGCGTTTTCTGTTGCCGGAGGATATCGTTCATGCACATGAACAGGGAGTCATTCATTTTCATGACTCTGATTATTTTGCACAGCATATGCACAACTGCTGTCTTGTGAATCTGGAGGACATGCTGCAGAACGGCACTGTGATCAGCGAGACTGCGATTGAGCGGCCGAAGAGTTTCTCAACCGCCTGTAACATAGCGACACAGAGCATCGCCCAGATCGCCAGCTCCCAGTATGGTGGACAGAGCATCAGTCTGGCACATCTGGCACCGTTTGTCGATGTGAGTCGTCAGAAGTTCCGCCGGATCGTGCGGGAGGAGTTTGAGGCATCCGGCGTCAATGCAACGGAGGAGCAGATCAATAAGGTTGCCGAGCTTCGTGTTCTTGATGAGATCAAGAAAGGTGTACAGATGATTCAGTATCAGGTGATCACGCTGATGACCACCAACGGACAGGCACCGTTTGTTACGGTGTTTATGTATCTGGACGAGGTGCCGGAGGGCAAGGTGCGTGATGATCTGGCACTTGTGACAGAGGAGATCTTAAGACAGCGTATTCTCGGTGTCAAAAATGAGAAGGGCGTATATATCACACCGGCATTCCCGAAGCTGATCTACGTGCTGGAGGAAGACAATGTCAGAGAGGGCAGTAAGTACTGGTATCTGACAAAGCTTGCCGCAGAGTGTACCGCAAAGAGAATGGTGCCGGATTATATTTCCGAGAAGAAGATGCTTGAGCTTAAGGTTGACAAGAACGGTGAGGGCCACTGCTATCCATGCATGGGCTGTCGTTCCTTCCTCACGCCTTATGTGGATGAGAATAATAAACCGAAGTATTACGGAAGATTTAATCAGGGCGTTGTCACCGTCAATCTGGTGGATATTGCATGCTCCTCCGGTGGAGACATGGATAAGTTCTGGGAGATCTTCGATGAGAGAATGGCACTCTGCAAAAAGGCATTGATGTGCCGTCATGACAGGCTCAAGGGAACACCGTCCGATGTGGCGCCGATCCTCTGGCAGTACGGCGCACTGGCAAGATTGAAGAAGGGCGAGACGATCGATAAGCTGCTGTACGGCGGTTATTCTACGATTTCCTTAGGCTATGCAGGTCTTTGCGAGTGTACAAGATATATGACCGGAAAGTCCCACACGGATCCAAGTGCGACTCCGTTTGCACTTGAGGTTATGAAGCGTCTGAATGCGGCATGTGCGAGGTGGAAGGAAGAGGAGAATATTGACTTCAGCCTTTACGGTACACCGCTCGAGTCCACAACCTATAAGTTTGCCAAGTGTCTGCAGAAGCGGTTTGGCGTGATCAAGGGTGTGACCGATAAGAACTACATTACGAACAGCTATCACGTACATGTGACAGAGCCGATCGATGCATTCGAGAAGCTGAAGTTTGAGGCGCAGTTCCAGGAGCTTTCTCCGGGCGGTGCGATCAGCTATGTCGAGGTGCCGAATATGACGGACAATATCGATGCGGTACTTAGCGTGATGCAGTATATTTACGAGCATATCATGTATGCAGAGTTAAATACCAAGAGTGATTACTGTCAGGAATGCGGCTATAACGGCGAGATCCGGATTGTCACCGATGAGGATGGCAAGCTGATCTGGAAATGTCCGAACTGCGGCAATACTGACCAGAACAAAATGAACGTTGCAAGACGAACCTGCGGATACATCGGAACGCAGTTCTGGAATCAGGGAAGAACCCAGGAGATCAAGGAAAGAGTTCTCCATCTGTAAATAGAATTTGAAACCAAAAAGCTCCGGCGGCTGATCACCTTTCCCGAGAATGGGGAATGTGTGATCCGGTCTGCCGGAGCTTTTGAAATACTGCGGTATGCTTGTCTGACTAAGATTTACTTTTCGGAATGCTCATTTTCGGAAGTCTGCAACAGGAAATCCTTCAGGCGGATCGCAATCCGCTTGTGTCCCGTTTTATGGATAGACTGTGGGATAAACTTCAAAGTAGGGAACGCCTGCATGATACGTTTATTGCCAAAGAAAGGATTCTTTTTCTGGAAAGCAGCATGACGTTCCTTGTATTCGCGGAAGCGAGCCTCGATATCGGCAAGCTTGGAATCCTCGCCGATATGGTTTGCTTTCAGTTCCTCGAGACGTTTTAGGAAGTTCTCGGCACGTTCGTTCTGCGTGTGGATCTTTGAGAAGATCGTCTGGCGCAGCGGGCTGAAGCGTTCCTCCTCAAGCTGTGCCACCAGCTCGTCCCGGAAATGGTACAGAGCCTCCAGCTGGCTGCGGAAGTTGATCGTTGAGATTACGGTGTATGTCAGGTCACAGGCGGCGATCACGGTGACAACGATCAGAAGGATCATGCCGGTGCGGTAAGGAATCGCATTGATGATCGATGAGACTGCCGGCTGCAGAAAATCAAACGCAAGCAGGGAAAGGAAGCCCCAGAACATGGACGGTACAAGTGCGATGCGTCCCTCGAAGTTGTAAGGATCCCGGCTGTAATCCCACCACTGTGCGTGGAACAGCTTCTCCATACCCCATGAGGTAAAATACTCAATCGCCGTGGCGAGAAGCATGCCGCCCAGATACAGCAGGGACGGGTGCGGCTCCAGAGGACGCAGAAACACATACACGATCGTTCCGCCAAAGCCGTAGAGCGGCAGTAGTGGTCCGACCAGAAAACCGCGGTTGATCACCTTATGCTCCTTCAGAGAACAGAAGGAACATTCGTAGATCCAGCCAAAGAAGCTGTATAAATAAAAATCCATCAGAATAAAATACCATGATAAGCCTAAAAACATATCTTCACCTCATATATTTATGTCGTTTCGCTTTTGTTATAATGAAGTATATTACAGGAAATGAGAGAAAAAATCAAATTGGGGGTTCCCAAGCGGAACGGTTTGTGTTATAGTAATTGGTATCAAAAGCGAAGAAGAGGAATAGTAGCTGTCGAAGCCTCATACAGAAAGCTGTTGGTTGATGCGAAACAGTTGATGTGAAACAGTGAACTCGCCTTGGAGCTGCCGGTTGAACGATAGTAGATTTGGACGGACTCCCACCGTTACAGGGGAAAGGTATTGGATTCTGTTTTTCTTGTACCTGTGAGAGCATGATATATTCATGAATAAGAGTGGTACCGCGTGAGAATATTCTCCCGTCTCTAAGAGTAGAGGCGGGTTTTTATTTGCTGAAATATTTTCTGAAAGGATGTTTGGCAGATAAAACTCCGTGAGAAATGGAACAAAATTAATTCAAAATGGAGGGTTAGAATCATGAAGGGATTTGAAAAGTATCAGAAAACATATTTTATGCCGTCAGAGGCAACCTATGACTGGGTGAAAAAGGACAGCATCACAGAACCGCCGGTATGGTGCAGCGTTGATCTGCGTGACGGTAATCAGGCACTCATCGAGCCGATGAGTCTCGAGGAGAAGGTGGAGTTCTTCAAGATGCTTGTGAAGATCGGATTCAAGGAAATCGAGGTTGGATTCCCTGCTGCATCCGAGACAGAATACAATTTTCTGCGTACTTTGATCGATCGGAAGCTGATCCCGGATGATGTTACGGTGCAGGTTCTGACACAGGCGAGAGAACACATTATCCGTAAGACCTTTGAGGCGGTTGACGGAGCACCGAATGCGGTTGTACATGTATATAATTCCACTTCCGTGGCACAGAGAGAGCAGGTATTCCGTAAGTCCAAGGAAGAGATCAAGAAGATCGCCGTTGACGGTGCAAAGCTTCTGAAGGAGTTAGCAGCAGAGGTAAAGGGCAATATCCGTTTTGAGTACAGCCCGGAGAGCTTCCATGGTACTGAGGTTGAGTATGCGGTTGAGGTCTGCAATGCTGTTCTGGATGTATGGCAGCCACAGGCAGATGCCAAGGCGATCATCAATATTCCGTCTACCGTAGAGAACGCAATGCCTCATGTATTTGCAACACAGATCGAATATGTCAGCAAGCACTTGAAATACAGAGACAACGTTGTACTTTCCCTGCATCCGCACAATGACCGTGGCTGCGGTGTTGCTACAGCGGAGCTTGGTGTTCTTGCCGGTGCAGACCGTATCGAGGGAACATTGTTTGGTAATGGAGAGCGTACCGGTAACATGGATATTGTTACCATGGCAATGAATATGTTCTCACACGGCGTCGATCCGAAGCTGGACTTCTCCAACATGCAGGAGATCGCAGACACTTACGAGCGTCTGACCAACATGCAGGTATCCATGAGACAGCCATATGCAGGAGAGCTTGTATTTACCGCATTCTCCGGTTCGCATCAGGATGCGATCTCCAAGGGTATGGCATATCGTGAGGAGAAGAACTGCGAATACTGGACGGTTCCTTATCTGCCGATCGATCCAAAGGATGTGGGACGCACCTACGATTCCGATGTTATCCGCATTAACAGCCAGTCCGGACGTGGCGGCGTCAGCTATGTATTAAAGAACAGCTTCGGTCTGATCCTGCCGGATAAGATGAAGGAAGAGGTTGGATATCTGATGAAGAGTGTTTCCGATCATCGTCATGCGGAGCTTTCTCCGGAGGATATGAGAGATGTATTCAAGGAGACCTATCTGGATGTTGAGAAGAAGTTCGATGTATCTGAGTGCCACTTCAAACAGAAGGACGGTATCGGTGCTGAGGTAACGATCGTTGTTGACGGCAGGGAAAATGTTGTGGATTCCCATGGTAACGGTCGTCTCAATGCAGTAAACCATGCGATCAAGAAGTACTTTGATCTGGATTATGCATTGGATGTATACGAGGAGCATGCATTGTCAAAGCGTTCCGATTCACAGGCAATCTCCTATGTAGGTATCAAGCCTGCCGGACAGGAGAAGCTGTACTGGGGTATCGGCACGGATGATGATATTATCAAGTCCTCAATCGACGCACTGGTCAATGCGGTGAACCGTTATATGGAAGCAAAATAATACGATGCAGAAGCCGGAAGCAGACCGTGATGGCTGCGCCGGCGATGGCAAAAGTCGTTTGGCTTCGAGATTATAAAAAAGGGCAAAACCAGCGTTTTGCCCTCCAAGAATTGCTTCGCAATTCTCGTTGGCATTCCACCACATTACACGCATTTTCCTATACCATCAAAAAGGAGTGTCCTAAATTTGGGACACTCCTTTTTGTCATGAAAGTTTATTTCTCATATTTGTGGCAGGCTGCCAGTCCGGCAAGCATCAGTACCGGGAAAATGATCGCGGACAAAAGTCCGAGCTTCAAATTATCCTGCAGTGCAGAGGAGATAAAACCAACCATGGTTGGTCCGGAGGAACATCCGATATCTCCGGCAAGTGCGAGCAGTGCAAAAATCGTGGTGCCGCCCTGTGGACAGACCTTTGAACTGATACTGAAGGTGCCGGGCCACATGGCTGCAACGGACAGACCGCAGACACCGCAGGCGGCAAGAGAAAGTGCCGGGAGCGGTGAGAAGCTAACGATCAGATAGCTGATCATGCAGAGCACGGCACACGCACTCAGATATCCGGTCAGGGAGAAATGTTCGGCAACATGGGCGTGAAGAACTCTGCCGGAGCCCATCAGAATTGCGAAAAAGCACGGACCGGCAAGATCGCCCACCGTTTTGGAAACATGAAGACCTGTTTCGGCAAGGGCGGATGCCCACTGGCTCATCGCAAGTTCCGACGCGCCACTGCAGACCATCAGAAGGGCGAGTACCCAGAATACCTTTTCTTTTAACAATGCCGTGATCGTCATGCCGCGTCCCTCGTCGGCAAGAGAGTTGATCGGTACAAAGCAGAAATAAACAGCATTGCAGGCAGGGATAATTGCCCAGAGGGCTGCGATGATCTTCCATGAGCTTAAGCCGACCGTGTTAAACAGAAGCGTGGAGACCAGAACAACCAGCACCGAACCCCAGCAGTAGAAGGAGTGCAAAAGACTCATGGCAGCCCCCTTCTTATCCGTCGGGCACGCCTCTACGATCGGGCTGATGATCACCTCGGTCAGACCGCCGCCGATGGCATAGATCACGACGGCGATGCTGATGCCGATATACGGATCCGGTGTGAGCTCCGGCAGGATGCCGAGAAGCACAAGTCCGACGGCAGCAAAAACATGTGCCAGAACGGCATTGATGCGGTAGCCGATCCGATCCGTGAATTTTGCCGAGAACAGGTCCACCAGAATCTGTGTGACAAAATTGATCGTCACCAAAAGACCGATCCGGGAAAGGGAAATCCCATAGGTACGGTGAAATGTCACAAACAGAAGCGGGGCGAAATTGTTGACGATCGCCTGTGTGATGTAACCGATATAGCTGGCGGCAATGGTGTGTCGAAAATCAGTTTTAATACTCATAACTAACTCCAATCTTTATCCTGTGTCAATGAATTTTCTGATAATAGCCTATCACGTTATTTTTCGAAAATCTGTAATAATATCAGCGACTATTAACACTATTTTGACAGATGAAATTATGGTCCATCCGTTGTGAATCCGAGGAAAACATGGTAAAATAGAAGTAGTGTGGGATTCCGGCCACGGGAGGCGGGGATTTCATCCGGAGAAAGACGAATATGAGGAAACGAGGAGAAAGCGATGAGTGATATCAATAAAAAGATCAGGGAACTTGTGAATTATGGTTTACATACCGGACTTGTTGTGCCGGAGGACGAGATGTACACGATCAATCGTCTGTTAGAGATCCTGAAGCTGGATGAGTATAAGGAGCCGGAGAATGCGTGTCCGGTGCCGGATCTGGAGAAAACGCTGAGTGACATTATGGACTGGGCATATGAAAACGGGGTTCTCGAGGAGAATACCGTAGGTTATCGTGATCTGTTCGATACAAAGCTGATGGGCGCACTTGTTCCGGCACCAAGTGTCGTGATCGCAAAGTTTCGGGAGCTGTACCGCATATCTCCTCAGAAGGCGACCGATTTTTATTATAAATTCAGCAGAGATACCGATTATATCAGACGTTACCGGATCGCCAGAGATATGAAATGGACGGCAGAGACGGAGTACGGCACACTTGATGTCACGATCAACCTGTCAAAGCCGGAGAAGGATCCGAAGGCGATTGCGGCAGCGAAGAATGCAAAGCAGTCTGCATATCCGAAATGTCTTTTGTGCAGGGAGAATGAGGGCTACGCCGGACGACTGAATCACCCGGCAAGACAGTCACACCGTATTATTCCGCTTATGATCGAGGGGGAGAAATGGGGCTTCCAGTATTCTCCGTATGTATATTATAACGAGCACTGCATCGTATTTAATCAGAAGCATACGCCGATGAAGATTGATGAATCGGCATTCCGTAAGCTGTTATCCTTTGTAAAGCAGTTTCCTCATTATTTCCTTGGCTCCAATGCGGATCTGCCGATCGTAGGCGGATCGATTCTGGCACATGAGCATTTTCAGGGTGGTCATTATGAATTTGCGATGGAGAGAGCGCAGATTAAGACAAAGCTTACGATCAGGGGCTACGAGGATGTGGAGGCCGGTATTGTCAACTGGCCGATGTCTGTCATAAGGATCCGTCATAAGGACAGTGAACGTCTGGTTGCTCTTGCGTCCCATATTTTGGACACATGGAGAGGCTATACCGATGAAGCGGCATTTATCTTTGCAAAGACCGATGGCGAGCCGCATAATACGATTACGCCGATTGCGAGAATGCGTGACGGACTGTATGAGATGGATCTGGTGCTTCGTAACAATATCACGACTGAGGAGTATCCGCTGGGTGTATTCCATCCGCATCAGGAGCTGCATCATATCAAGAAGGAGAATATCGGTCTGATCGAGGTAATGGGACTTGCCGTTCTGCCGGCCCGTCTGAAAAAGGAAATGGCAGTATTGGAGGAGTATATCGTACAGGGCAAGGATATCCGCAGCAATGAAGAGATTGAGAAGCATGCCGACTGGGTAGATGAGTTCCTCCCGAAGTACGACAACGTGACAGAGGACAATGTGGAGGAGATCCTGCAGAAGGAGATCGGTATTGTCTTCAAAAAGGTGCTGGAGCACGCCGGTGTCTATAAGAATACGCCGGAGGGACAGGAAGCATTTCTGCGGTTTGTAGAAGCACTGTAGAGTGCACGAATGAAGTGGCGTCAATTTGCAAATGTTCTAAGAGTTCTGACGCTCGTTGTGCATTAAGGTTTTATTATTCATGAATACAAGTTCTCGGGTTGATACGTGTCCGGTTTGTAGGATACATATCAATCTGAGAACTTTTTTACGTTATAGGAAACTTGTCGTTTCCTATAATGTGAAAACGCTCCGCGAGGATGCGATCACCGCACAGAGGAAGATTGCGTAAGCAATTGTGCGGTGACGCGCAAAGTGGGCAAGCCCACTTTGTTCTTTGTTTGAAAAAAGGTACAGATTACACGGAATAGTTCTAAAATACATGGTCAAAATGAGCAAAAAAGCCCCAAATTGACCAAAAATGGCGTTTTTGTGTCGTTTCGTGCAAAAGCTATTCTTTTTTTGACTAAAATATGTTAGGTTGTCAGTAAAACAGTACGTGTAATGTAAATTTAGAGAAGACCTCACTGTTCACGAATAGAACAGACAATGTTGCAACAACTTAATAATAAAT